>Ga0207961_1000025_pt1 | contig 39276 bp, 41 predicted proteins | sample Knorr_S7_td_250__FD_185596 | JGI IMG/M metagenome (GOLD analysis project Ga0207961, IMG submission 185596) | Marine microbial communities from Southern Atlantic Ocean transect - Knorr_S7_td_250_ad_252m_LV_B (SPAdes) (version 2) | ecosystem: Environmental > Aquatic > Marine > Oceanic | place... | reverse complement strand
ATCGAGGGCTTTAAACCAGAAAAAAATATCATAATTGGAAACGTCGCTCTTTACGGCGCAACAACAGGACTAGGTTTTTTTAGAGGAATAGCAGCAGAGCGTTTTTGTGTCAGAAACAGTGGCGCAAGAGCAGTTGTTGAAGGTGTTGGTGATCACGGGTGTGAATATATGACTGGAGGTCGAGTCATCGTTTTAGGCCCTACAGGTGTTAATTTTGCGGCTGGTATGTCTGGAGGTATCGCCTATGTATATGATCCATATAAAGAATTTGAGCCTAAATGCAATACTGGGATGGTAGCTCTTGAATCTATAGATGACAGGGAAAGTATTGCTGAATTGTTAAGGATGATTGAGTTGCATCATACATACACTCAATCAACAGTCGCTGATGAGATCCTAGATGACTGGGAAAACAGCCTAGAATTTTTTGTCAAAGTAATGCCGCTTGATTACAAAAGAGTAATCACAGAACGACGAGAGCGTAACGAAGAAATAGACTCTGTATTTGAGACTCATGACAGAAAATCAGATAGGCCAGGAGTTTAAGATGGGTAAGCCAACAGGATTTATGGAATTCCCAAGACGTAAAACACCTTGGCGTGACGTTAATGAAAGACTATTGGATTATTATGAAATTTATACTCCCGCTAAAAATCATGATCTGAAAACACAAGGCGCTAGGTGTATGAACTGCGGTGTTCCATTTTGTGAATCAGATCACGGTTGCCCAATAGATAACTTAATACCTGAATGGAATGATTTAGTTTATAAAGAAAAATGGGAAGAAGCCTACTATCGCCTTTCTAAAACTAACAATTTTCCAGAGTTTACGGGCAGGGCATGCCCAGCCCCGTGTGAAGGTGCCTGCGTTTTGGGTATTAACGAACCGGCGGTAACAATTAAAGACATAGAAAACTCAATAATAGATAGAGCCTTTGAAGAAGGCTGGGTTAAGTCGAGAATACCTAATAGTAAGACGGGAAAAAAAATCGCTATTATTGGTTCTGGACCAGCTGGATTGACAGCGGCTGATCAATTAAATAACGCAGGCCATTCTGTTGTTGTTTTTGAGCGGGAAGACAGGATAGGCGGTTTATTGATGTATGGAATTCCTAATATGAAACTCTCTAAAAGCTTAGTAGAAAGAAGGATAAGATTGCTTGAGGATTCAGGGATAGATTTTCAAACCAATGTTGACGTCGGAAATAATATTGATCCTGGTAATTTAATTAATGAATTTGATGCAGTTTTAATTGCCACAGGATCAACAACACCTAGAGACGCTGATATTCCAGGCAGAAATGCACACGGAATCTATTTTGCTATGGATTATCTTACTCAGCATACAAAAAGCTTGCTTAATAGCTCTCTCGAAGATGGTAATTACATAAATGCAAAAGATAAAAAGGTTGTCGTCATCGGTGGAGGCGACACAGGCACAGACTGTATTGCAACAGCAATAAGACAAGGATGTTCAAGTCTTATCAATATGGAGATCATGCCACAACCACCTGTTGATAGAGCTGAGAATAATCCTTGGCCTTTATGGCCGATTATACATCGAGTCGATTATGGTCATGAGGAGTCTAAAGAACGATTTGGAAAAGATCCAAGAGAGTTTTCTTTGTTAACCAAGGAATTTATTGTTGATCAAGATAATAACTTAACAGGACTTAAAACAATCAATTTAAAGTGGGAAGAATCATCAAACGGAAAGCAAACTATGGTTGAAGAAAGAGGGACAGAAAAGATCTGGGAAGCAGATTTAGTGCTTTTAGCAATGGGTTTTGTCGGCCCTGAAAAATACCTACTTGAGAAGATGCAAGTCTCATTGAATAAAAAAAATAACATCAATGCAGAACATGGCGCTTTTAAAACCAATATAGAAGGTGTGTTTACGGCTGGAGATTGCAGACGTGGGCAGTCACTCATAGTTTGGGCTATGAACGAAGGTAGAGGAGCTGCTTTGCAAATAGATCGATACCTGTCTGGATCAAGCAGGTTATCAGCTCCCACTCTAAAATTAGGTTCTTTAAGGGATTAATTCAATTGATAAGAGTAATTAAAAATTTTATGCCCTAAAGATAACCCTCTATTTTCAAATTTTGTTTTCTGCGTCCTGGGATCAGAATCAATGGCATAAAATCTCTTATTATTAAAAAAAACTGTTTCAATCTGATCTGCATAATCTTCCCAATCGGTAGATATATTTATAATTCCTTTATCTTTCATTGTTTTAGACAACAAGACCAAAAAATTATTATTAATTAGCCTTCTTTTATGGTGCCTTTTCTTAGGCCATGGATCTGGAAAATATATATTTACTTCAGATAAAGTCTTTTTCTTAATGGTATTTTGTAAAACATCAACAGCATCATCATAAATAAGCCTAATGTTATTTATTTTTTGTTTCTCTATATCATTAAGACATTGGCCAAACCCTGAGTCATAGACTTCAATACCAATGAAGTTTTTTTCAGGATTATTAGACGCAGACTCGATTAATGTTGAGCCGTTACCAAAGCCTATCTCGATAATCAGATCATTTTTGGGCGCATCAAAAAAATCTTCTAACTGTATGAACTTAGAGGAATCAGTTTCAATCACATATTTACTCCAAAGATCCTGAATAGCTCTTTTTTGAGATGTAGTGAGACGCCCAGATCGTCTGACAAAACTTTTAATTGGTTTATTCTTATGCTTGTGTGAGATGCTCACGGAGTTCTTGAATAGCAGCTTCTTCAATCTGCCTAATCCGCTCTATTGAGACTTGATACTGCTTAGCCAACTCTTTTAAAGTAACTTTTTCGTCTGTCAACCAACGACTCATAAGAATCTCTTTACTGCGATTATCTAAGCCTTCTAACGCTGTTGATAAGTGCTCTTTTTTACCCTGAAGCCAATTATCATTTTCAACGATTGATGAAGGATCAGAGTCTGGAGAAGGCAGAAAGCCAGCGGGCGATACGTAATCTTCATCACTATCTGTGTTTCCAAGATCATAAGACATATCAACTGAAGCAAACCTTTGCTCCATAGTTGCAACATCTTTAGGTTTAACACCTAGGTCTTTAGCTATGAGTTTTTTCTCGTCATTGGTTAGCCACCCGATGCTTTTCTTAGCATTCCTGAGTTTAAAGAAAAGCTTCCTTTGAGCTTTTGTGGTCGCCACCTTAACTATTTTCCAATTATTAAACACAAACTCATGTATCTCTGATCTTATCCAATGAACAGCATAGGTGACTAATCTGGTCCCACGATCAGGATCGAATTTTTTGACAGCTTTCATCAGACCAATGTTTCCTTCTTGAATTAGGTCAGCTAAAGGAAGACCGTATCCGCTATAAGTTCTTGCAATATGAACAACAAACCTTAACTGGGAAACAATCAGTTTCCTTGCAGCATCGAGGTCGTTTTCATTTTGAAATCGATATGCTAGTTCCCTTTCTTCTTCTCTTGATAAAACAGGCGATTGATTGACGATACCAATATAAGCCTCTAGGCTCCCCATAGGGCCCATTAATGCCAAGTCATTTTTTAAAGCCAATTCTTTAGTCATCTATTTAATATCATACAATTGGGCTGATAATTTTAGCACTCTGGTGAGTAGAGTGCTAAGGAAATGCGGTTTATTTTTAAAATATCTATATATATCAATAGATTAAATAGTTAATTAAGTTTAAAATTAGCCATATTTTCATATCAATATTGCGCAAATTAGGAGCTTAATGGGCAAACAAAGCAAAGAAGTTAGAGTAATTGGCGGCAGTTTCAAGGGTAGAAAACTCTTTGTTAATGACCCAAATGTCAAGCCAACACCAGACAGGGTTCGAGAGACCCTGTTTAACTGGTTAGAACCGGTAATATCTGGAAGTACTGTTCTAGATTTATTTGCTGGTAGTGGGGTTCTAGCAATTGAGTCTTTGTCCAGAGGCGCTATGTCTGCCACTTTGGTTGATCATTCAAAGGTGGTAAGTAAGAGCCTAGAGAAGTTGATGCTAGTTTTAGAACTGAGTAACTACAGCAATTTATGTCAGGATGCACATGAATTGGTTTCAAAAACAAACTCAAGTAAGCCCTATTCGATTATTTTTTTAGACCCTCCTTATGGTGTGTATGAACTTTCTGAGTTAGTTGAAAAGTTGTATAAAAATAAATGGGCTAATGAAACAACATGGATTTATTGTGAAACAAACAGACCCATTAAAATTGATCAAAACGCTAAGTATCATATTTTTAAAGAATCTAGGGCAGGTGAAGTATACTATGCTCTCATCAAGTGCTAGTGATATTATAAAAATTTGGAGTTTCAATGATTGCAATTTACCCAGGTACTTTTGACCCAATTACTAACGGTCACTTTGAGATTATAAGAAGAGCGTCGACACTCTTTGGGGATCTTGTTGTAGCAGTTGCAGAGAGCCCTGAAAAAAACCCTTTATTCCCTATTGATCAAAGGCTTGAGATGGTTAATGAGGTTTTAAATAGTTTTAATAATATTGAAGTCAAAGAATATAGAGGACTAACTATTGATTTCGCAAAATCAGTAGATGCAAGAGTTATTGTTAGGGGCTTAAGATCTCCTGCTGATGGACAGTATGAATTTGAATTAGCTAGTATGAATAAAAGACTTGCTGATGATATTGAAACAGTCTTTTTAAGCAGCGGCGATCAAAACGCATTTATTTCATCCTCTCTAATAAGGCAAATTGCACAAGAAGGGGGGGATATCTCAAATTTTGTTCACCCAACAGTACAAAGCGCTCTTTCAGAAGCCTACAAAAAATAATGTTTAAACACCCGAGGAAATATTGGGCAATTGTGGCTTTAATTTTTATTGCTTTAATCCCCAGCCAATCTTATACAAAAGACGATATTAGGATAGATGGACCAGGAATTGCTTCAGCACATCCTATTGCGACTCAGGCCGGCTTGAAGATATTGGAACAAGGAGGTAATGCATTTGATGCAGCAGTGGCAGTAAGTGCGGCACTTTCTGTTGTTGAACCCTATAGTTCAGGAATAGGCGGAGGCGGTTTTTTCTTGTTGTTTCGAAGTAGCGATAATTTCACTACTTTTATCGACGCACGAGAGGTTGCCCCTGGAATGTCGGAACCTGACATGTATCTTGATTCAGATAGAAACTTTATACCTCGATCGTCATTGGTTGGACCTTTAGCTTCCGGTATACCAGGGCTTCCCGCAGCCCTAGCACATGTTGCAGAAAATTATGGGAACTTGCCGCTGAAGCAGTCCCTGCAACCTGCTATTAAGCTTGCAGAAGAAGGGTTTCCAGTTTATAGCAGGCTTAATACAGCATTGAATGTTGCTAGCCGATCAAGCAATCTCTCCCCTAAATTTAAAGAAATATTTTTGCCAAATAATGGTTTGCTTGAAATAGGCGAGCTAATTAAACAGCCTGAACTCGCTAATACGCTAAAAATTATTGCTAATCAGGGTCATGATGGATTTTATAAAAGTGATTTTACGGAGAAGATTGTTAAAGAAACTAATACCGATGGATCGATATGGTCTGTAGAGGATTTCTCGGAATACGAAGTTGTTGAGAGACAGCCTATTAAGATATCTTTTGATAATGCAGAAGTTACTTTAGCCCCACCCCCTTCATCAGGTGGAACCACAATCGCTACGATTCTCAATATCCTTAGCCAATATAACTATCAGGAAATGGCGGATAGCGAATTAACACACCTGATTGCAGAATCAATGAGAAGAGCCTATCAAGACAGAGCCTACTATTTAGGCGACCCTGATTTTGCTGATGTCCCGGTCAAAATGCTTACTCATCCAGATCATGCAATTGAACACAGCACAAGCATTGATTTAAACAGAGCAACACCAATCCACATAAACGACGATCGTATTTTGGTTAGCCAAGATAAAGGAACTGAAACAACACATTTTTCTATAGTGGATCTAGAAGGCAACCGTGTTGCCACAACACAAACAATCAATACATGGTTTGGCTCTGGTTATATGTCTCCTTCTGGCGGGTTTATTTTGAACAACGAGATGGACGATTTTTCTGCTAAGCCATTTACTCCAAATAGATACGGCTTGGTTCACGGTGAAGCGAACTCGATTCTCCCAAAAAAACGAATGCTTTCAAGCATGACTCCCTCTTTCATAGAATCAGATAGAGGGATAGCAATTCTTGGAACTCCAGGGGGCTCAAAAATCATAACCATGGTTTTATTGTCCATTCTTAACTGGATAAATGGGGGGACTGCGGATGATATGACTTCGGTGAAACGATTTCACCACCAGTATTTACCCGATATAATTCAACACGAAAAGGGTGCATTCTCTAATTCTGATATCGATAAATTGAGAAGTATCGGACATACTCTTAAGGAAGTCAGAGACTATGGCAATATGCAGGTAATCACGATAGATAAAGATACTGGCAAAGTAGAAACCTCATCAGATCCAAGGGCATTGATTGAAGATAGCGGTATTGATTATTACTGATCAGTGTTGACAGTTGGCACAATAAAAGGAACTTCTACCGCTTAAAACCATCTGTCTAACCAAGCTTCTGCAACACTTACATTCAGCTCCTGTTCTGCCATAAGTAAACAATTCTTGCTTAAAATAACCAATCTTTTCTTCTCCCTGAGAATATGAAAAGTCTCTAAGCGTGGTTCCTCCCATTTCTATAGATTTTGTTAGAGTCTCTTGAATGGCGGTCGCTAATCTCTCGTATCTTTTTTTGCTAATTCTATTGGCTTTTCTTTTGGGGTGGATACCACTAATAAATAAGGCTTCACTGGCATAAATATTGCCCACACCAACTACTATTTGAGCATTCATTATAAAAGCCTTAACTGAAGTTTTTCTTCCTTTACTTAAGCGATAAAGGTGAGTTCCTAAATCGTTGTTCTCTAGTGGTTCTGGGCCAAGTTTATTTAAAAGCTTGTGAGCTTCAGGATTTTTCCCTGCCCATATAAAGCTACCAAATCTTCTTGGATCATTGAATCTTATAATTTGGTTAGAAGACATAATGAGATCGAAGTGATCATGTTTCTTTAAAGGCCGATCATTTTCTAGAATACCAATGCTTCCAGACATACCTAGATGTAATAATGCACTCCCCGCTTCTGTATTGATTAAGATGTATTTACCACGCCTACTGAGGTTATGAATTCTCTGGCCTAAAAGACTATTTAAGGTTGTTTGATCAAGGTCCCATCTAAGTCTTTTTTCTCTTATGTTTATAGACTTTATACATTGTCCTTGAAGATGCTGCTCCAATGACTGTTTCGTTACTTCAACTTCAGGTAATTCAGGCATGTTGAAATTATGCCTTGATAGAATTTGTTAATAAATTATTTAATTTTAGATTCTTTATAGAGAACATGTTTCCTGATCGTAGGATCAAATTTTTTCGTTTCCATTTTATCAGGATGCTCTTTTTTGTTTTTCGTGGTCGTATAGTAATGACCAGTCTTAGCGGTTGATACGAGTTTTATTTTCTCACGCATTTATGCTCTTTCTCCAAAATCCTTTAAGTTATTAAGAACATGGTCGATTCCCAATTTGTCTATAGTTCTCAACCCTTTTTTGGATAGACGTAATTTCACGTATTTGTTTTGACTTTCTACCCAAATACGATGTGTGTGCAAATTAGGAAAGAACTTTCTTCTCGTCTTATTGTGCGCATGAGAGACATTATTTCCGCTCTTTGTTTTTTTGCCAGTTACTTGACAGACTCTACCCATTGTTTTCTCTTAATTGTTTACTCTTTGGATTAAATTTTATCTTCAGGTCGGCTTTTATACCAATAGCACCATAACATAGCAAGACTTTATGAGAAAATAATACTATCTCACCTAGTGAGAAAAAGATAAAAGAATTACACTAGTGTTAAAACCGTATTTTACATTATGACTAAAACAATAGACCTAAAGATTATTGATCCCAGAATTGGTAATGATTTTGAAATTCCTGAATACCAGACATCGGGATCAGCCGGCATTGATTTACAGGCATGTATTGACGAGATAATAACGATTAAACCAGGAGAAACTCAGCTAATACCTAGTGGGATTGCCGTGCATATTAATGATCCTGGATTAGCTGCTGTTCTTTTACCGAGATCTGGTCTAGGGCATAAGAAAGGATTGGTATTGGGTAATCTTGTGGGCTTAATTGATTCTGATTATCAAGGGGAGGTTTTTATTTCTTGTTGGAATAGAGGCAATTCAGAGATTGATATAGATCCTGGTATGAGGTTAGCTCAAATGGTTTTTCTTCCAGTTGAGCAGGTTAACTTCAATGTTGTTGAAGATTTTGAGGAATCTGAGAGAGGCGCAGGCGGCTTTGGTCACACAGGTGAGACCTAATCTTTTACCCCGTATTCTTGACGATAGGCATTTATATTCTCTAGGTGTTCTTGGAATGATTCATCTTTTTCAATAAATTCAATAACTTCGTCTAAAGACACAATTGAAATTACAGGCACATCAAGCTCATTACTAATTTCTTGAACTGCCGATAATTCTCCTGAGCCTTTTTCTTGCCTGTTTAAAGAAATTAATATCCCTTTAATTTTTGCTTCAGTTTCGTTAATTATTTTAGCCGCATCTCTTATGGCTGTCCCCGCCGTTATGACGTCGTCGACAATAACAACACCCCCCGATAGATTTATACCAACAGTGCTTCCCCCCTCACCGTGATCTTTAGCCTCTTTTCTGTTGTAGACAAAAGGTATATCTTTTGCATGATTGTCTGATAATGAAGCCGACATAGAGGTCACAATAGGTATTCCTTTGTATGCTGGCCCGAAGATAATGTCGCAGTCAAGGCCACTATCAACAAGTGCACTCGCATAGAAATCACCTACTTTTTTTATTAATCGTCCGCTGCTGAAGATTCCCATATTGAAGAAAAAAGGACTGACTCTTCCCGATTTTAGTTTGAATTCACCAAATCTTAATGCGCCTATATCTAGAGACAATTTAATAAATTCTTGTTTGTAGTTTTCCATACAATATAAACTTATACCCACACGATATGAGTAGGATCTCATAGAATGAATTGATTATGAAGATATAGCGTATTGGAGGATTAATAAATTAAGGTAATAACAATAAACGTCAATGGCATTCGAGCAGCTGAAAAAAAAGGTTTATTTCAATGGCTAGCAAAAGAAGATCCTGATTTTATATGTCTCCAAGAAGTTAGAGCTCAGATAGAGGACATGAAGCTCGAAGCATTCTGGCCCGATAGTTATCACTGTTACCATGAGGTAGCTGAAAAAAAAGGCTATAGTGGCACAGCTTTGTTCTCAAAGCTCGAACCCACAAAAGTAATCCAAGGCCTTGGTTCGGATGAATTCGATATCGAGGGAAGATATATTGAGTGTCACTTTAATAATTTTGTAATAGCTTCAGCCTACTTCCCATCAGGGTCTTCAGGCGATGTAAGGCAAGAGGCAAAATACAGATTCCTGGATATTTTTAGGAAAAAGCTGGAATCAATGGACGATAAAAAAATTAGCTATCTATTTTGTGGTGATGTGAATATTGTTCATAAAGAGATTGATATAACCAACTGGAAGGCAAACCAAAAAAATTCCGGATGTTTACCAGAGGAGCGTGCGTGGCTCGATGAAATATTTAACAGATTAAAATGTATCGATGGTTTTAGAGCAGTTAATACTGAATCAGAACAATACACTTGGTGGTCGAATAGAGGCAATGCTTGGGCCAATAATGTTGGCTGGAGAATTGACTATCAAATTTTTAATAATCACTTTGCATATAAAGTAAGATCAGCATCAATATATAAAGATGAACGATTCTCAGATCACGCACCATTAATTATCGAATATGAGCATACCTAATAATAGATTTGACGAGAAAGGGCTAGGAATTTATTCAAGCTCTGAATCAGTTCGAATGATTTTTTTAGGTTTTTCTGCTGGATTGCCCCACCCTCTTCTCTTTGCAACACTCACTGTATGGCTAGCTTCAGTCGAGGTTAGCATCTCTGAGATAAGTATGTTTGGTTGGGTGGGTATTATTTATGCTATTAAATTTCTTTGGGCACCCATGCTGGATAATTTATCTATCCCCGTTTTAACAAAAGTGCTTGGTCAGAGGAGATCCTGGATATTGTTCATGCAGTTGGTTATTTTGATCGGATTTATATGGATGTCATTTTTTGATCCAACCCAAGACCTGCTGTTACTCGCATACCTTGCAATATTGATTGCCTTTGCTTCTGCATCGCAAGATGTTGCTATTGATGCATACCGAATTGAAATCATTGAAAACAAATATCAAGCTGCAATGGCAGCTAGTTACCAATTGGGCTATAGAATCTCAGCACTAACCTCCGGCGCAGGTGCATTGTATTTGGCAGGATTTTATTCATGGCAAACTACCTACCAGATAATGGCAGGCTTTATGCTGGTTGGAATAGTCACTGTCTTGATTATTGCTGAGTCACCTAAGACTGAGGCAATAGTTGAAAAAGCCCATTGGTTCAGGTCTTCTGTTATAGAACCCTTTTTTGAATTTTTTAAAAGAAATAGCCACTGGTCATTTGTTTTAATCGTTTACATCGCTATATACAGAGTCAGTGACCTAATCTTAGGCATTGTTGCTAATCCTTTTTATATTGATATTGGTTTTAACCTCAACGAGATAGCAACTGTAACCAAGGTTTTTGGATTCGCCATTACTATTATCGGAGCTTTTGTAGGCGGTATTTCAGTAGCTCGCTACGGCATAGCTAGACCGCTTGTTCTCAGCAGTGTACTGCTAGCTGGGACAAATCTGTTTTTCTTGCTGCTTAATAATGCTGGACCAGATTTATCAGTGTTAGTTTTAACTATAAGTGCAGATAACTTTGCATTGGGTTTTTCAGGCTCTGTTTTTATAGCTTTTCTATCTAGCTTGACGAATCGGTTCTACACAGCATCTCAATACGCTTTATTTACCTCCATTATGTTCTTGCCTGGAATTATCATGAGTGGTTTCTCAGGGCAAATCATAGATGCTATGGGCTGGTCAAAATTTTTCATCTTTGCTGCCTCAATGGGTATACCATCAATCTTATTTTCCTTGTTGATAGTAAAAAAGGGTTGGCAGGAACAATAACTATAAGAGAACCGTTTGCTTAAAATTAAAACCAGAAAAAGTTTTTATAAAGAAGGTACTGAGTGACTCCCAAACTATTTTCCAAAGACATATTAAGGTTCCTAATTCCATCATCTTTTGGTGTTTTAGTTTTTCTAACTCCTATTTTCATCGATGGTAAACCAACGATAGTTTTAGGTATTATATTCGATGTTCTTAGAGCATCATTTGAAGATTATCTGCCCGCTATTGTTACATTACTTTTAATGATATCTGGTTTTTTTTCAGCCTATTACAGCTTAATTAGAAGGGGTAGAGACACCAACTCAAGAAACCGAATAGAGAAAATATTCACCACCGAAATTTCTTGGTTAGCTATAAGATTACTTGGCGCGATTTTTGCGAGCTTGGTTTATTTTAATGTCGGTCCAGAATGGATAATAAGCCCATTAACCGGTGGAACTGTTCTTTTTGAATTAGCTAGCTCTTTAGTTATATTCTTTTTGGTTGCTTGTCTTCTGCTGCCATTTCTTATCGATTTTGGCGTAGCAGAATTTATGGGAACGCTATTAAAGAAACCATTTTTATTAGCTTTTCGTCTTCCAGGTAGAGCCAGCATTGACTCTCTCGCATCCTGGTTAGGAAGCGGTTCTGTAGGAGTCTTGATCACTATAAAACAACAGGAGAAAGGTAATTATAGTGGGCGTGAGGCAGCAATAATTACGACTAACTTTTCTATTGCTTCAATAGCTTTTTGCGTTTTAGTCACAAAAGTAATTGAAATTGATCACATGTTTTTTGAGTTTTATCTTTCTGTTTTATTCGCTGGGATGGTTGCCGCACTAATAATTCCTAGATTGTGGCCTCTTGCAAGCAAAAAAGACTTTTATTTATCCGAAAAAGACAATTTTGCCGATACTCCCGAAGAAGGAGTAGGTATTTTTAGATGGGCGCTTATTCAAGGGGTCAATAAAGCAAAAACAGCACCAAAACTTAGATTTTTATTAAAGGATGCTCTTATAAACCTCATGGATATATGGTTCTCACTGCTTCCATCTGTTGTAGCCATAGGCACCATAGTTTTGATGCTGGCAGAGTTTACTCCTTTCTTTGAAATTATCACAAAACCTTTAGTGCCTCTCCTTGAGTTAATGCAAATACCAGAAGCGCAGTTAGCTGCACCTGCATTTTTAGTTGGTTTTGCTGACTTATACCTGCCGGCTGTAATTGGCAAAAGCATTGAGAGTGAGATGACTCGTTTTATTATTGCTTGTGTTTCTATTACTCAAATAATATATATGACTGAGGTTGGGACGTTAATTCTCAAATCAAAAATACCCTTACAAATCGGAGAATTATTCTTCATTTTCGTGTTAAGGACAGCAATTACCCTACCCATAATTACTGCTATTGCCCACCTTATATATCGTTAATACATTCAAACTAGTATATTAGTAGTCCTTGACTACTTCGGGAGGCTTTGATGAAACTCTTTCTTTTAGTTGTTTCAACCATCATATTTGTAAATGCTAATGCATCAGAGATCTCTGATCAGAGACCTCCAGGGGTAACTGGAGAGACATGGCAATTCGGGCCTCTAAACAGATGGGCATATACACATATAACTGAGATATTACCGACCAAGACCATCACAAATAATAGCGGTTTTGTCCAACCAATACCTGGCATAAAAGAAGCCAAAAATGATTTGCAAATTAATCTTGATGGCCGAACGGTTTTACTTTCTTCTCTTATGGAGGATCAATTTATTGATGGAATCTTAATAATCAAAAATGGCACAGCTATGGCCGAACTTTATAGCGGAACTCTAAAGCCAGATCGTACGCATCTTATGTGGTCTGTTAGTAAAACAATTGCAGGACTCACGACCGCTTCGGTGGAGGCTGATGGTTTAATTAACCTTGGTAAAACTGTTTCTGACTATGTTCCAGAGTTGGCAAATAGTGGGTGGGGCAATAACACCTTAAGAGAAATATTGGATATGCGTGATTCTTCCAGTTGGGTAGAGGATTATGACTCTCCGGAAAGCACAGTTAGAAGACAAGATTGTGCTGATGGACTTTTAACAGGACCTATGTGTATTGATACTGAGGTGATAGGTAATTATAAATTTTTGCCTGCTGTGGGAAAAGATAATTCTAGAAGAGGTAAGTTTATCTACAAATCAGGCACCACGGATGTTATGGCATGGGTTTTAGAATCTGCCACTGGAAAGAGATATGCAGACATAGTAAGTGACAGGTTATGGAAGCCTATAGGCGCTGAAAACAATGCAGGCATTACTGTTGATGTATCTGGCTTTACACTTGCAAGCGGAGGTATGTTCGCATCACTTAGGGACACAGCTAAAATTGGACAGCTCATTTTGAATAAAGGGAAGGTGGGAGAGATCCAGGTGATTCCTGAAAATTGGATAAAAGACATGTCTAATCAGCCAGGTGATAACTCTATTGAGAGCTTAGGCGATCAAAGTATTAATCCTTATTATCGCTCATTTATTTGGGGAATAGGAGACGGAGAAGGATCTCTGTTGGCAAGAGGAGTTCATGGGCAGTTTATCTATATTTCGCCAAATTCAGGAGTTGTAATTACTATATTCTCAACATGGCCAAATGCTGATGGCGGTATTATGGGAGTAGACCTCGATAGTACTATGAGTATTATTGAAGCAATAAAGAACTCTATCTAATTTACTAGAATGACTTTAGAAGTGTTTTGATGTTTGAAATGATATTGGGGTTGCCTTTAAAGCTCTTAATTGATTCATCTGGTTTGTTCCAGTTATGAGCTGAATCTGTAAAGAAATTAGAATCTATTTCAACCCAGCTAGAGTCATCAAGAGTTCCAGTTTTAATATAAACAATATGAGATAGTTCTTTTGCATAGCTTAAGACGCCTGATCCACAACTTTGACAAAAACCCCTTCTTATATGAGAGCCTGATGAGCCCTTGCTTTCGAAGTATTTTAGTTCACCTTCAAGATCGAGATACTTTTTAGGTAAAAATAAAATGGTTGCTTTGCCCGATCCAGTTGTACGTTGGCAATCTTTGCAATGACAATGATGAGCTGAAATAACTTTTTCCTTTGGAAAAGAATAAGAAATTATCCCGCATTGACATCTACCAGTTTGATTTTGTTCCATGACTATTCTATCGAGACATATTTGCTAGCCATTAAAAATAAATTTATGTTCAGTAATATATTCTTCTAGTGATGTTGGTTGTTGCCCCATTAGCTCACTATAGGTGTCAGTTTTGTCCTCAATTCCACCCTCAACAATACCTTGAAAGAGATCTATTACTGAATCAAGATGCCACTGATTTGTTAAAAACTTAGATAGAATGTCTTTATAGGCAGCCATAGGCATATCAACATAATCGATCTTTCTTCCCAGTACAGTTGAAAATTTTTCAGCAACGTCATGGAAAGATAATATTTCAGGCCCGGTAATAGAATAGTTCTTCGATGCATGACTCTCTTCCGTTAGAACTTTTGCAAGAACTTTGCCAACATCTCTGGTATCAATCATGCCAGTCTTTCCGTCACCCATTGGAAGAAATATTTTGTCTTGTTCCTTAATAGTGCCAGCTGAGGAGAGAAGATTTTGCATATAAAAATTAGGCTTGATCATAGTCCAGTCAAGGCCAGATGCTTTTATATAATCTTCAGATTCTTGGTGGAGTCTAGGTATTGGGCTAGTAGCATCTGGCGTTGCTTCTATGGAAGAAACTTTCACAATGCTCTTCACACCTGATGCAACAGACATATCGACTATTTGTTTTTCTAGGGATAGTTGATCCTCAGAATTAGGTAGCAATATTAGCACTGTTTCAATATCAGTCATTGCTGATTCAAGTGAGTCTTTGTCTTCAACTGAACCTAAGATTACGTCAGCGCCAATTTCTTTGAGATCATTTTCTTTTTCAGGGTTTCTTATTAATGCCCTATAGCTTGCGCCTAATTTAAAAAGCTCATTAGCTGTTGCAGAACCTGATTTACCTGTCGCCCCTGTTATTAGAATCATTGTTTAACTCCCTATTTAGCTTGTTAATTATTAAATCGTGAAAATACGCAACTCCAGTCTCATATTTAGTGCTGAGAGGTCCTGAAGTGTATATGCCTGTTTGTAAGTTATGTTGAATTTCAGGAATTAACTCTTGATCTTCTAAACTTACTTCTAATTGATATTTACCTTCATTATTTTCAAAGTCATCATACGAAATATCTGGAGGTCTGAAAAGATTATAAATTACTCTACACCACTTGGGTCTGAGTGGTTCAATTCTTTGGTACACGATTCCGCGCCCATAGATATTGAAAATGAAGTTAGGAAAGTGCCAACCAAAACTGCCAGGTTGATCGCTCTCTCCTTTTTCAGGAACACTATGAATACTGCAATCATTAGTATTAAGTAGTTCATATTCTTGCCAAATAACATCTCTATTAAGTTGAGGGTGAACATTTGGGATATGGTATCCCTCTTGATAATTATCTACATAAGTTTTCCAATTAGCATGCACATCGAATTTAAGTTCATTATGAAATAAAAAATCATCACTATATTGATCACCAACTACGCTATTAAATGGTCCTAACCATTCTATTAAAGACTTCGGTTCAGAAGATAGGTTAATAAAAACTAAGCCATATTTTTCTTCAATATTAACCGGGTAGAGTGAATGATCATTATGATCAAAACTATCTGAACCGTGAAATTTTGGGGGGTTAGATAACTGACCTTGGAGAGAATATCGCCACCCATGATATGGGCAAACTAGTTGTTTACAATTCCCTGACTTCCTCAATTCAACTTTAGAAGCTCGATGACGACAAATATTATGAAATGCTCTAAGTATATTATCCTTACCTCTTACTAATACAATTGGGAACTGTGCTACATCAGTTGTAATAAAATCACCTTGTTTAGATAGTTGCTCAGATCTAGCGACCCATAGCCATTCTTCTTTAAAAATACACTCAATTTCTTTAGCAAAAATAGCTTCATCATAATAGTAATGAGATTTAAGAGTAGTTGTTCTATTCATAGCATTAATATTAAATAAGTCTTATATAGATATGTTCTATAATATTTTCATACTATCTACAAACTCAGGAGACAACCATTAAATTAGAAAATAAAATTGCATTAATTACAGGCGCTTCAACTGGCATTGGCAAAGGAGTAGCTGAGACATTTGCTAAAGAAGGCGCAACTGTAGTTATTAATTACCCAAACGAAAGTGAAGAGAAAAATGCAGACGAAACCTTAACAAATATAAAAACTGTTTCACCTAACTCTAAAACTCACATGGCTGATGTATCGAATGAAGAAGATGTTGTTGGCATGATTGAAAGAATTAGAGATGATTTTGGAACAATTGATATTCTCGTAAATAATGCAGGTATTGTTACCACTGCACTTGTTCATGAAATGAAAAGCTCAATGTGGAATGAATTATTAGCTATTCATCTAAACGGAACATTTATGTGTACTAGAGAAGCATTAAAAATAATGTATAAGAACAATTATGGAAGGATTATAAACACAGCTTCACAGTTGGCATATAAAGGACATGATGGATTAGCTCATTACACAGCAGCAAAAGGAGCAATTATCTCATTTACAAGATCCTTATCACTAGAAATTGGAGATAAGAATATAAGAGTAAATTGTGTCGCACCAGGAGCAACTGACACAAGAATGTTATCTGAATTACCAGAAGAAAGGATAGAAGAAATAAGACAAACTATTCCCAAAGGAAAGATAGCTAATATAGATGAAATAACACCAGCATACTTGTTTCTAGCATCCAATGATGGAAATCACTTCGTAGGCCAAACTATTAGTCCTAACGGTGGCGATCTATTCTTATAGAACCTAATGTTATTATAATAATATATATATTCATATATACATGATATATATGAAAAAATATATATATGTAGAATACTAAATGTATTATATAGTATGCTATAGACATGAATATAGTATCAGATGTACTAAATCTTAATTTTATTGAATCAATAGAGATTAAAGAAAAGCCATATTTTATAAAGTTTTCTAAATATCCCGGACTAAGGATTAAAGTAAATCCAATGGGTCGAATTTCTTATCTTACCTACGGCAGGATCCATTTTGGAGGTAACCCAAGAACGATTACACACGGTACGACTAAAACAGTATCAATTGATGAAGCTCTTGATAAACATTTTAAATGTATCAGTCTTCTTCAAAAAGGACTCGATCCTAACTTAATAAAAAAATCTAAAGCAAAACAATATGCTCTTTCAACAGACTTTGTCTCTATTGCTCAAGAATTTATACATGAAAAAGAATCTAAAAAAGAATTTTCTGAAAGATATAGTGAATATTCACACGCATATTTATTAACTAAAAAATTAAAAAGGTTTCATAAATTTCAAATCAACCAAATAAATAAATCTGATATTAAAGTCTGGTATGACGATAATGCAGATACTCCAGCATCTAGACATAATGCATTAAGATTAATGTCATCAATATTTTCTTATGCTATTACAAGGAATCTTGTGGACAGCTCTGTGAATCCTACAAAATCATTTTTTACTGGTGAAAACATCTATAAACCCCAAGCAAGAGATAGGCAGCTAAGTCTTGATACAGAGCTTCCAAAGGTTATTTATCAACTTTGGGATCCATTAAATGAAAACAAGGTTGATCGATTAACTAGAAATGCTATTTTTTTATTATTAATCACTGGATTAAAAAAGTCAGATGTTCTAAATATGCGTTGGGAGCAAATCCATAGTGATAGTTATATCAAAATTGATAAAAATAAAATTAATCAGATTATTCCAATTACCGAAACTATTAAATGTGTTTTAGATGACTTAAAAAGTTATCAGGAAGATAATATAAGTCTAATAGGAATGGACTACATATTTTTTAATAAAAAAACAAATAAACCTATAGAAAATTTAAGGAAAAGTTTTATTAAGTATTCTAAAGACTTAGATTGGGTAGTTTATCCCGAAGCCATAAGAAAAACATTTGCCAATATTTGTGACAGAACAAATATCCCAAGATCACATTTCTATCAGTTACTTGGTCTAAAGAAGGCCTACAATCCTTATGAAACTAATCTAGATGCAATTGACAATATATCGCAGTTAAAGAAATCTCTTGAGTTAGTTCAAGATGAGATTGATAAGTTAGCGCCCATGCTTATACCTGGACAAATGACTAAAATAAAAGACTTTCTATATAATTAGCGTACGTTACGTATGCTATATATAATAATAAGATATATATTATTATAATGTATTGAAATATAAAGGTATATTAGAGAACACTATAATAATCTAATATTCAACAACTGACCTTATTGATTTACCTTCATGCATTAAATGAAAAGCATCATTTATATCCTCTAACGGCATTTTATGGGTAATCAAATCGTCTATATTAATTTTTCCATCCATATACCAATCTACAATTGTCGGAACATCTGATCTTCCTCTTGCACCTCCAAATGCCGAACCTCGCCATACTCTTCCAGTAACAAGCTGGAATGGCCTTGTTGATATTTCTTGTCCAGCTCCTGCTACTCCAATGATTACAGATTCCCCCCAACCTTTGTGACAGCATTCAAGGGCTTGTCTCATTGTTTCTACATTTCCAATACACTCAAATGAATAATCTGCTCCACCACCAGTGAGGTCAATAATGTTTTCTACAATACCTTCAGTTTTAGTAGGATTAATAAAATCTGTCATACCAAATTTTGTCGCTAGTTCAGTTTTATCCTCGTTTATATCTATGCCTATAATCTTGTTAGCGCCTACCATTTTCGCACCTTGTATAACATTCAATCCGATACCACCTAGACCAAATACTACAACATTAGATCCAGCTTCAACTTTTGCGTCATAAACAACAGCGCCAATCCCAGTTGTCACTCCACATCCTATGTAACAGACTTTATCAAATGGTGCATCGTCTCTAATTTTAGCTACTGCTATTTCAGGCATTACACTAAAATTAGAAAATGTAGAGCAGCCCATATAATGAAAGACTTCTTTACCATTATGTGAAAACCTAGATGTTCCATCTGGCATTAAACCTTGACCTTGAGTTTCTCTGATGGATTGACACAAATTAGTTTTTGGGTTCAGACAAAAATTACACTCTCTACATTCTGGAGTATACAAAGGAATTACATGATCACCTGGCTTGACGCTTGTAACACTGCTTCCAACTTCGACAACAACTCCAGCTCCTTCATGACCAAGTATTGCAGGGAAGATGCCTTCAGGATCATCACCCGATAATGTAAAAGCATCTGTGTGGCAGACTCCTGTCGCCTTCATTTCTACTAATACCTCATTATCTTTTGGACCTTCTAAATCAACTTCTTCAATAATTAATTCACTTGCGGCTTTAATTGCTATTGCAGCTTTGGTTTTCATAATTTCTCCTCTGTCTCAATCTATTAAGCATAATCAGTATCATATTGATAATCAATCAGGTGAGGATATTAGATTATTGTTAATCCCTATTGTAAGCTATCAAATCTAAACTAAGGCAAAAGAGAATATGCATAGATCTTTTAGGGAAATATTAAATATCCTTGATGATACAGGGAGTCTAGTTCGTATAAAAAAGGAAGTTGATCCTAAATATGAAATGGGTGCAGTTATGAAGCAGCTCGAAAAAGAAGGTAAGGCTTTTCTGTTTGAAAATGTTAAAGGATCAAAATATCCAGCTGTTGGTGGATTATTCACTTCGATGGATAGATACGGACTTATATTTAATGAAGATGCTTCTGAGGAATTCACATACGACCAAGCTGGCCAAAAAGTATTGGAAGGGGTTGCAGACCCAATCGCTTCTGTTGTTAAAGACAATGGCCCAGTTATGGAGGAGATTCTAAGAGACGATGAGATTGATTTACTATCTATGCCTGTTCCTACGTTTTTTGAATTAGACACCGGACCATTTATTACCGCAGCTGTGGGTATATTTAGAAAACCTGATGGCAATATCAATGTGGGATTTTATCGGTGCTTAATTGAAAACAAGAACCACATCTTAATTAACGCCAGTGGACTAAGTGATTTACGAAAGAGTTATAACTGGCATAGAGAAGAAGGGAAGGAAATGAACGTGGTGATGGTATTAGGCGCACCACCTGCTTTATTAATGGCTGCAGCTTCAAAATCACCTGATCATGTCTCTGAATTAGATGTAGCTGGAGGAATGATTGGCAAAGGGGTTAAGGTTGTTTTAGGCCCCGACAGTGGCTTACCAATCCCCATAGATGCAGAAATGGCTTTTGAGACAAAAGTTGATTTGAATAATATGGTTGAAAATACGCTCGGAGAGTTTGGTGCACAGTATGGCACTGAGCACGCGCCGATGTGTGAAGTCACATCCATTTTAAAACGAAAAGATTCAATGTTTTATACGTTAATGGCTGGAAGAGCTAAAGAGCATAATAATTTGGGCTACCTAACTGTTTATGGAATGTCTACAATGCTAAAAAACAGAATCAAAGACACTTTTCCCTGTGTCAGCAATGTTGAAATTCATTTTGACACTAAAATAGGACCTTTGATGCATGTGGTGATAGCGATCAATAAGTCATCAGATAGTCAACCTGCAGATATTATCAAAGAAACTTTTGAAATGGATATGGGCTCTTTTAATTTAGCTTGGATGGCTAAACGCGTCATAGTGGTCGATGATGATGTTGACCCATCTAATATGGACGATGTCGAATGGGCAACGTGGACTCGGATGGGTAGAGCAGAAAAAGTACACCTGTTTTCAAATTTTGTAACCTGGGAGATTGATAGGGCAGCATTGCCCGATAAAACCTCATTAAGAGTGGGGATTGATGCGACTAAGGATATGGATTATGTGGATGACTTAGTCAGACCAATTGTTCCCGGTATTGATAATATAAAGCTAGAAGATTACTTGGATTAACCAAGGGGAGTGAATAAATAATGGACCCATATTTAGCAGTAGGACTTCAGACAAAAATAAAACATGTCACTTCTCGAGAAGAGGTTAAAAGAAACCTCAATCACATTGGTAACATGATTGATATGGTCACCCATATGTGTTCCTTGGAGCTGCCAGTCAGACTGATTGCATTAGGTGAGGGAGCCATCCAAGGATTTGTTGATGAGATATTAGACATGGAGCAATCTGATTATGCCAAAACGATGGCTGCTGAGATCCCCGGATTTGAAACAGACTTTTTAGGTGAGTATGCAAAAAGTAAGAACACCTTTATCATAGGACAACTCAAAGAGAAGCTTCCTGAATATCCAGACCGTTTTTTTAACACGGTTTTTATCATCGATGATAACGGTGAAGTTATATATAAGCATCATAAGAACATCGTGGTTTTTGTAGAGCATTCAACCACACCTCATGATGTCTATGATCAGTGGGTTGAGCAGCACGGAGATACTCTCGAAGCGTTTTTCCCTGTTGCAAAAACTAAGATTGGCAATATAGCGGGGACTGTAGGCGTAGAAGGCTCTTTCCCAGAGTCATTCAGGGCATTTGCTCTTAATGGAGCAGAAATTCTTTATAGGGCCTCTTTGCCTGAGCCATGGGTGTCTAGAGAAATTTTTGAGGTACAAAATAGATCTAGAGCTATTGATAATACTTGCTATATGATTGCCCCCAACTCTGGTTCGTTGATTATGCCGGGTAATGATGGTGAAGATCCAACAATAATAGATGGCGCACTTGGAGGTCGTTCTTCCATTGTTGATTACAAGGGGACAATATTAGCATCAAATAATATAGTTGGAGATAGCTACGTTGCTTCTGAAATAAATATTGATGCGCTAAGACATTATAGGGAAAACGCACGCTTCCAAAATTGGATTCCCTACCTTAAAACTGAAATCTTTAGCAAGATGTATGAACAAGAAATATGGCCAAAGAATCTTCCTCCAATGAACCACGACGATGCAGGAAAAGTGTTTAAAAAGACCATTAAAAAATTAATAAAAAAAGGTACTTACACCGCAAAATCAAAAAAATAGATGTTCCCATCTAACTTTAAACCTCAGGGTGAATTCAATTTATTGAGGATTGGAGGCGATAACGATGGGGGCTATCTTGTAGAGTCAGCATCAATAGAAAAAACTAAAGCTCTTATCTCCATGGGTATTGGCAAGAATTGGCAATTTGAAGAAGATTTTATCTCTAATAAAGCTATCGAAATACATGCCTATGATCACACTGTAAGAGGTTCTTTTTGGCCAAAGTTTTTCATTAAAAGATTTTTAAGTGTTTTGATTGGCAGATTCAGCGCACCTTATAACGCCGTAACAACATATAAGAATTTTCTAAGCTTTTTTAAAGATAGGGCAGTTCTATTTTTTGAAAAGATTGGTTCTGAAGAAGATGGCGCCACTAATTTGAACAAAACAATAAAGCGAATTAAAGGTGAACCCATTTTCTTAAAAATTGATATAGAGGGCTATGAGTATGAAATTCTTGATGAAATAATTGTAAATTCAGCACTTTTATCAGGGATGGTTATAGAGTTTCATAAAGTTTCAGAACATATTGATGAAATAAAAAGCTTCATTGATGCTTTTGAGCTTGAATTAGTTCATATTCATCCAAACAATAATAGAATTGATGAGCAAGGTAATCCTAGAGCAATAGAAATGTCATTTGCTAGAGAGCCTAAGAAGATAAGCCAAACGGCTAATTTACCTCACCCGTTAGATCAATTAAATGTCCCAAGAAAGGAAACAGTAAACTTAAGATTTATCAATTCCTAGTTGAATTAAAACCATATTTGCTGCTGATTTTTCAACATCCTGTCTTATCGGTTTGCCTTTTTTATAACCAACTTCAGCAAAAAAACCATCAATCCTGCTGTGTGAACATAAAGATTCTAATCGATCGGCAATTATTTGATTATCTTTAGACTCAAGATTAATTTCAGCTTCAATCATATTGCCTTTATATAAAACTTTTATCTTTTCTAAATTGACTAGGTTTCTCCACCAAATAAATGGTCGATCTGTCACGCAGCTAAGCCTACCTTCGGGATTTTCGAGATAACTCACAGGGATGGAATAATTCTTACCAGTCTTTACCCCTTTGAAATTTAAGACAAGTATATTTGCACTTATTAACCCATGCAGAAATGACTTTGATATTGCAATCGTAATTGGGTTGATAAGTCTCCAAAACATGGTTAATTATTAACTAATTTCTTTTGCTTTATCAATGCGACTTTGGACTGATTCACTCACCTCATAGGGTTCCCAATCGTCTGGAGCAGTATAGACCCCCATTTCAATCATCTTGTTGACTTGGTGCTTAACAAGCTCTAACTGATTTTCTTCTGTAAATGGAGGTTCATCCATACAAAGGTTTCTTGGGTATATCCCGCCCTTAGACATCATCGCATCATAAATGACTTTATATTCCTCAACTCTCATGTCCTTTGCTAAATTTTGCCATTGCCCTCGAACACGAAAGTCTCTAAGCCCATCGATATTGATGATTCCGCTAACAAGCGCTTCACCACCGCTAAGATACTCAGAAATGATTTGCCCACGATAGTCAATTATTTGGCTTCGACCATTGCTCATTTTGAAATCATCCATCCCAGGCATATAGATTCCTCCAATATTTGGAGCTACCACATAGCAAGTATTGAAGATCGCATGAGATTGATTTTGTATCTGGTTCATTTTATTTCCCATCCAGGGTTCTGGGTATTGAGATCTGTAAATAACCTCCGCACCATTTAATGCAAGACCTCTTGCTGCCTCAGGGTAACTGCCTTCGGCACAGATTAAAGTGCCAATATTTCCTATCTCTGTTTTGGCAACTGGGTAGAGGACATCAAGTAATTTTTCTGGATCGTCACCGTATTTTTCTAGGTATAGATTCCAAATATCACTGGGAGCAGTATTTGTTTCTCTTTGATAAAAAGAAGTCTTAATATGTTGGTGAATAACATCTCCGTTCGGATCAATCATAAAGGCAATATTGAAAATTCTGTCTTTCATGATGTCCGGAGCTGTGGCCACCATCTGAGCTATAAGATAAATATTGAACTGCTTGCAAATTTCACCTAGAAACTCTGTTTCCTTGCCTGGGATTTCAGGGACTACATCTCTGGCAATTCTTATGTGCTCATCACCTCCGCCTAAACACCAGCCACCTATGCCTCCCTCAGAGATAGTTACTAATCGGACAGGAAGATCCAAGCTACAATTCCATACGGAATATCCAATACTAGTTTGTAGACGCTCAAGGTCTTTCCAGTAGTCGTCAATAGTCGTCGCCATATGTGACTCATTTTGTATACCCACAGCTGTATATTGAAGTGTCATAATTTACCCCTTAGTTGAATAACTAAAAATAATCCCTTTAACTTGGTACTATTTATTCTTTATTTATAAACAATATTATAGTCCTTAATCAATCTACAAATCCAAATGAGGTTTCAATGAATCAACCACCAATAAATCAAAACACACAGAAACAAGAGATATTGTCCTTTTCACAGATACCAGCAAGCTCATATAAAATTTTCTTTATTTGTTTAATTGGCGTAACTTTCGCGAACTTAGATCATTCCATTTTTATTTTGGTCAGTGAAAAATTTCAAGAAGATTTTGGATGGAATCTAACAGATGTGGGTTGGTACGTAGCGATAACATTTTTTATTTCAGGAATACTGTGTACTCAAGTTGGAGTTCTTACTGATCGCATTGGTAGAAAAAAATCACTATTAATCTCAACATTTTTAACTCCCATTTTTGTTGGTTTTCTAGCAATTGCTCCTAATACATTGTCAGTTTTGATTGCTAGAACTCTAGGGTTTACTGCAGCAGGAGCACAATCTCCTATTACACTTACGACAGTAACCGAGTCGTCCCCACCAAGATTTAGAGGTTTGTTTACAGGTATTTTACAAATAGGTTTTCCGTTAGGCTGGTTTTTTGCCTCAATATTAGTAGTTTTTATGATTGATAATTTAGGCATAAATTGGAGATATACATTTCTTTTAGCCTTCTTATTTGTCCCTTATGGTTGGGTTATCCATAAGTATTTACCAGAATCAAAAGTATGGCTTGAGGCTCAAAATAAGAAAACTGAGAACCAACCTAAGGCCAGTACTTTGGTTTTATTCTCAGAAAAGTACAGAAAGAAATCGCTCCTCTTATTTTCAGGCCAATTTCTTTACGCTTTTGCCTATGGGAGCACGTTAATGTTGGTTCTGTATTTTACGCAAGCAAGGAATTGGGAGATCGTTGATGCTATCAAGATAGTTGGGCTTTCATATGGTATAGGATCTTTTGGTTATATTGCCGCTGCAATTGTAGGAGAGTTTTTATTAATAAGAAGGAATACTATTATTTTATGGGCACTGCTAGGAGGCCTAGCTTTTATTTATTTAATATGGATGGCTGATTCCTGGAATAAGGTATTGATTAGTTATGGGTTGATGACTTTATTTTTTTATGGTGCTTATGCTGTCATGGCAACCTTTATTGCTGAAAATTTCCCAGCAGAAGTTAGAGCAACAGGAGCCAGTTTTTGTGGAACATTAGCAATTAACTTGGGTTTTGGCTTGGGGCCTTTGGCTATAACCTATGCAGCTACTAATTATGGTTGGAATATGGGATATACAATAGTGGGCATTATACCAATAATCGCTGCCGCTCTTATTTTTCTATTCTTAAAACCTGTACCAAGAGAGGATGTTTTTTAAAGCCTAGGCCTCTATATATCTTTCAAAGTCACACGTGTAATCATGGAAGGTGTGATTAGGTTCATAGGCGAATGGTCTCCATCCCAAATGCTCATAATCACCTACGAGGGATGTCGGCTTAATCAACCCCCCAGTTTGCACGACAGCACCAAAGTTTTGTCTATTTCTAAACATCATAGGATCCCAACCATGATACATATACATCATGTTAGGCCCCATAGCTGAGGTGACATGTGCTTGTGCTATGAATGAGCCCGCTTTACTGAAAACTTTAATTAAATCGCCATCATCAACTCCTTTATTGCTTGCATCATCAGGGTTGACATACACATCAGGCTCACCCCTTTGAAGGCTAAGAAGGAAACTGTCGTCTCTCCACATACTATGGATCCCATGACGAGCATGTCCCATTAACATTTTCATAGGGTAGCCTTCATTAACCAGAGCATCTTTATGACGTGGTAAAACTTCATCAAACTCAAAGAACCAATCATGATCGATATAGAACTGTTGGCGGTGTGTTAGTGTTTTATAGCCAATTTTCTCATTTACATTGTCCCAGATTTCAGAATAGTAAGGTGATTCCTTAGTGTGAACTGTTGTTTCGGATCCTTTATTTCTCAAAAAGCCTTTTTCAGCAAGCTCGTCATAAGTGACATTTTGGATGCCACTTGAATTATCAAGAAGAAACTGAATCACATCCTTAACAGATTTGATAGTTCCATCGCTGGTAAAGTCATCATGGAATTTTTTAAAGTCTCTCTTAAAAGGCACACCAACAACATTATCATCAATCGGCTGTACATCTCTTGCCTTAGCTCTTATGGATATCGCTTTTGCCAGTCTTTCATAGGCAGTCCAATCATCAACAGACTCGCCAAGTGGTTCCACGGCCTTATCTATAACCTGCATAAATGGAGTTCTTGGCTCTAAATGAAAATCGTGTCGTTCATAATGATGAGCAATCGGTAAAACATAATCAGAGTACATTGCAGTTGTACCCATATCGGTTGCAAAAGTCACAATCGTATCTAGTTTTCCGAATGCGTTTTCTCTCCAATGCTGACCCGAGGATCTCCAACTTGCAGCATTTGTGCCAGAAAACATTCCCATTTTCCAAGGAATCTTGGAGTAATCAGGGAACCAGCCTTTATCAACTGATTCCTGAAAATATTTATCATATTCTTCAGCAAGTTCTTCGCCATAAACGTCTTTATTTAATTCTTTCATGTTGCCATGAACATAATCCCATCTTGATAGGGTAGCTACTCTAAAAGCAGCAACAGGGTTCCTCATCGCGAAAGGAAAGACTGCATCGTCTTTAGCTAAATTTGTTATCGTAAGTCCACCACCTTCTTTCCCTGTATTGCCTGTTAGACACAGCAATAAAAATAGAGCTCTTTGCAGTAAGTCACCATGTAGATATTTAGAAGCACGATAACCCGCATAGATCATGCTGGGTTCAGCTTTAGCAAAAGTTCTTGCCACTTCTTTAATGACCTCAGCATTAATTCCTGTAATCGGTTCAGCAATCTCTGGCGTGTGATCTAAAGCTCTTTGTTTGGTTAACTCAAAAACCGTTGTAACCGTCACAGGACCATCTTTTGTTTCAATAACCCATTCTCCCTCTAACGCAGGATTTAGTTCTCCAAGATCTATTGAGGGCATTGGAGGTATAAGATGCTCCGGGGTGCCTGGAGGCGGAGGAGGAGGTGTACCTGTCCCTGGCGCTGCTTGAAGGCTCTCAGTAGCTTGGTCCCAAATATAAAAGAGATTATTTTTAGCGTTTGGGTCATCAACCATGTCTATTTCTCTAATGTACTTATAGTTGTCCTTTCTAACCAGGAAAGGTAGATCCGATTGCTCTTTTATATAATTTTCGTCGTAACTTTTATCATTTAGTATGGTGTGAACCATGGCCATTGCTAAAGCAATATCACTGCCTGGTTTAGGATTTAGCCACTTGCTGGAATGCATTGCTGTTGCATTAAAGTCAGGAGTTATAGTGATAACTTCAGTGCCGTTGTATTTCGCTTCCCAAAAAAAGTGAGCATCAGGAATACGCGTAACAGCTGGGTTACAGAACCAGATTAGACAACACTTTGATTTATAGATTTCCGCCATAGTATTGCCTAAAGTCACATGACCATAGGTAATTTGAGCACCTGAAAAAAGATCGCCCACACCTGCAAATGCTTCCGGCATCTGTACTCCGCTCACATTTGCAAATCTGAGTATGCTGGCATATGAAGCTCTTTTCATAACCATTTGAGTACCTAATCCGCAGGTTACTGACTCAGGACCATGCTCGACGGTGTAATCAAGAAACTTATCTGCTATTTCCAACATTGCTTGATCCCAGGAAATCCTCTCCCATTGACCTTCTCCACGCTCAGTGTTCTCTTTTCGTTTCATTGGGTATAGGATTCTTTGTTTGCCATACATATATCTTGAATGACTCAGACCTTTCTGACAGCCTCTAGGGCCATAATCTGGAGCATCGCTTGAAGCTCCGTATTCTCCCTGTTGTTCTTCTCTCCAAACCACTCCATTTTTGACATAAACATTAAACGCACATTGACCGGTGCAATTGGTTCCATGAGTTGAATGGGTAACACTATCCCACGTCCATTTTTTTCTAGCTAGATCTTCCCAAGCCCTATAGGGTTCAGTTGATTGAGCAACAATTGATGATGAATAATTAAGTGCCGCTGAGGTAGCTACGGCAGAGCCTAAAATAAATTTTCTTCTGTTGGTCTTAAAGCTATTTTCCATAATGTTAATGTACCATAAAGATATTCTAAGCGTCATGTTGCCCAGGCAACACGAGAACTTTTCCACTAGCTTGCCCTATGGCGAATTCAACTAAATTCATTCTGTCATTGCCAAAGAAGAGTTGTTTATCCACGACCATAGTCGGGCTGCCATAACCCCCTTTACTGATAAGCTCCTGACAGTTAGATTGAATTATTTCATCCTGAAGATCATTCTGTATAGATTCTTCAAATGCTTCTATATCCATATCCAATTTTTCAGCAATATTTATTAATACTTGATCGTCTGATATATCTGCAAGGTCAGTAAAAAACGCTTTGAACACTTCCGAACTATAATCAACAATTTTATCTTCAGATAAGGCAAAAAAAGCTCCGCGAGATGCTTTTAAAGAGACACGATGGTCTAAGTTCTTATGCTCTTTAATGTCGAGACTGCAATAAGATGCCCAGTCTTGTAAATCTTTTTTCTTATAGTTTGTAATATATTTGGGGCTTTCTTTTTTAGGCTTATTTAATGCTTCACTTACTATTTCTAAATTAATAGGCTTCCACACTATAAGAGAAGCAGTTCGTGTAGCTGTTTGTATAAGCCTTTTATAGCCTAGATAAGTCCAAGGGCAGCTGTAATCAAAATAAAATTCAACGCTAATTTGCTTATCATTCGTCATGATTTTTTCTCAATTCAGTTTTTAAAACTTTACCACCCGCATTTCTGGGAATCTCCTTAATAAATTCTATGATTTTTGGCACTTTTATTTTTGAGATTTCCTGTTCACAAAAAGATCGAATCTCTTCAGCATCCCCTTCACTAGAAGTTGTCGTGACGATATATGCCTTTATGGCTTCGCCCCATTTTTCATCTGGTATCCCAATCACTGCAGCATCTGAAACATTTGGGTGTTTGAATAAGATTTCTTCGACTTCTCTTGGGTAAACATTAATGCCGCCTGATATAACCATATCTTTTTTACGATCAACAATATATAAATAGCCTTCTTCATCCTGTCTGGCCATATCGCCAACTGTCAACCAGCCATCGTGTAAGGCTTCTTTGGTCTCTTCAGATCTTTTCCAATAACCATTGAAAAGGTAGGGACTGGTTGAAAATAATTCTCCTACCTCATCAGCTTCACAATTCTTACCAGAGTCATTGAGTATTTTGATTTCTGTACATGGAAACGCCTGTCCAACACACTGCTGTTTTCGAAGCTGATCATCTGGTCTTAGATTAGAGATAATTCCACCTTCTGTTGAACCATAAGTTTCATGAAGCAGACCATCACCAAATTGATCTACTAATTGTTCCTTAATTTGTTGAGGCAGGGCAGCCGCATTAGAAATGATAGTTTTTAATTGATGTTTTGAGGCTTTTTCAAGAACCGCCTTCTCAAGAGCAAGTATCCCATGGAAATGGGTTGGCACTCCAAAGAAACCAGAAATATTTTCGTCTACAAAAGTTGTTAGAATCCGCTCAGGATCGAACTGATCCATGATCTCTGCATAGCCACCAAAAAATATAGGAGCTAAGGAAAAAATCATTCCAGCGCCATGACACATTGGGGCAATGGCTAAAAAACGATCATCTGGAGAGTAGCAACCATACTCAACCGCCATTCCAAACAAAGTAAGAATTCTTGATCTATGTGGCACGAGAACACCTTTAGGTTGACCTGTTGTCCCTGAAGTGTAGGGAATAGTAAATACATCCCACTCCATCACGATAGGCCTATCTGCTATTGGTTTACTTCGACTAATCCATTCTTCGAGCTCATCGTTAATGGTCACAATCTTTTCAACGGTAGAAAACTCACTTTCGCTTAGAAATTTTGATGATGTTTCATCCACAAATAAGATCATAGCCTCAGAGTCATTGCATATAGCAACAATCTCATTGGCCGATAATTTAGGATTGATCGTTGCTATAGGGATCCCAGCTTGTGATGATCCCAATACAATCTCCATGTATTCAATTGAATTAGAGGCAACAATAGCGACATGACCTTTTTCTTCTTTTAGATTAGCTAATAAAGCTGAAGAGATCTTATCCATCCGCTCGACAAGATCCTTGTAACTTCTTGTCTTTTCACCATGTTTATAAGCAATCTTTTCTGGATTTCTAGACATGGCTGATCGTATCCCCTCTGGAATAGAAAGGTGTCTGAAGGTTTGAGGAAGATTTATGTTGTTGCTCACGCTATTGATTCAATTTGAACACTCGGATTGCATTTTCTCGGAGGATAAGATCTTTAGCCTCATCTCTAAACTTGAGATCATTGAATTCGTCAACTGCTCTTATTGGATCAATCACTGGCCAGTCAGTACCAAACATTACTTTGTGTCTGCCGTATGAATTTGCATAATGAACAAAAGCTTCAGGCCAGTACTTAGGCGCATAAGCATCGCCAGCAGTATAAACATTTTCATGTTTCCAACACATTGAAATCATCTCTTCAGTCCAAGGTATCCCAATATGTATACCAATGAGTTTTAGATCCGGGAAGTCAATCGCAACTTGATCTAGGTAAATAGGTCGTCCCACACTCGGTAATCTTCTGTTTCTCGAATAGATTAAGTTATGGCCGACTTGCATCATGATCGGTATATCAAGCTCACAACATTTAGCGTAATAGGGATAGTACTTTCTATGATCTGGTGGTAGTTCACACCAGTGAGGATATAAATGCGCGCCAACAAAGCCATATTCCTTGACTGCGACTTCTAGATCCTTTAATCCTTCCATCCCTCTAAATGGATCAACACCAGCTAGTCCTGAAAATCTCTCGGGGTATTCTTGGCAGACACTATGAACGCTTTCATAAGGAACTTCAAAGCCCTCAGGCACTCTAATATCACCGCCTCTTACTGCTATCAATAAGGATTTTTCAACACCAGCTTGATCCATCTTTTTAAGATAATCAGGAATCGTAACACCAGCCCTCATTTCTTCAGGCATCCTGATCTGTTTTTTGAAGTCTTCATCCAAACCAGTCTGCCCAAGCTCGACCTCTTGTGGAGTGAACATATTGACCACAATGTCGATGATACCGCTCATTAGGTTTTATTTAGTCTTGGCTTAGCAATCAATAATTACTGGCCGTCTAGATCCCATGGACCAGTTGATTTCGATCTTACCGGAATTCCGGCCATTAGCGGCGCCTGTGTTTCTGGATCATAGTTGACCGCATCACCTTTCACGATGACATCAGAGTTTAATGTAACCCAGTTAATTAAGGCTCCATCTAATCTAAAGATCCAGCTCGTACCCATTTCTTCGCCGGCTGTGAAATGACCGTGTTTAACTTTAGCTGGCCTAAAGAAATACGTGCCAGGTGTAAATCGACCAAAGTTGTAATCCATATGACCTGTTAAAGTATAGGCTTCCTCAAAGATTGGATGGTGTATAAGCCTATCATCCGTCCAGCCTGGAGGCGCCCATCCCAACATTGTGATAAATCCTTTTTCATTTTGCCCTTCAGGAGATGGATCATGGTATAAGATTTTCAGTTGCAAGAATCGTTGAGTATCACCTTCATATATATTGTCCATCCAATCCATTTTTGCTGAATCACAAATAGTCAATACGCCTGCTTTTTCTGATGCGGTGTTCCCGCCCTCAGGTACAAACTCACTCTTATCTGCTTCAGAGACTGAAAAACCCCAATCCCCATACTCTCTAAAAATAAGAACTTCAGAGCCTTTATCGACACTGATATCTGGGACTCTTAAACCCGCAGGCGCTCGCCAATACATACCAGGACCGAAGACGTTGTCTCCCATCTTCACTTTACCTTCAAGCACAAACCATTCTGTGTCCGCTTCGTGATATCCACCAGGTCTATCCCATGCGGTTTCAAAGGAAAGTTTTGCTGAGCAAGAACCATCTTCTTCGTCATATGATAAATTTCTTTGCATGACTCTACCTGTTCCACCATGAAGTTCAGCAGGGTGCCAGCATAGGTCGCTTTGTTGAATTAGTTCGACATGAGGTCTCATAAGTTAATACTCCTCTTATTATTGCTCCCCTAGAATATATGAAAGTTTTTAGTTGATAAAGAGTTGTCAAAATATTTTCATTAAATCATAATCTAATCAGAGCTTAATTTAAGGAGAGGAAAGATGGCTGACGTAAATTTAACATGGTCCGGTGTTGAGGTTACAGTTACAGATGAATACTTGGATCTAACTAGAGTCTCAGTGAATATGGAACAAAGTAGAGCATTTAGAGATTGGAGAGTTCCAAGGGCAATAGAACTTGCACAAAGAAATCTCGATGCTATGGAAGGTGATGATTCATCTGAAGAAACACAAGACATGTTGGCAATGTATATTGGAGAACTATATATCTGGCAAGAGGATGGCGAGTTAGTCGAGCCAGAAGTTAAATCGAACTAAAACTAATTGAGGGTAGATAATGGCTGAATATGAAATTTGGAAATTCTTGCACATTTGTATGTTTGTCTTCTGGCTTGGCACTGATGTGGGAGTAATGCTTTGCTCAAAAAAATCAACAGATCCAAATCTTGGAGTAGAGGCTAGATTCCAAATGTTAGAAATGGCCTTGAAGATCGAATTATTACCCAGAGTCATGTGGGTGATGGCGCTACCTTTTGGTGTGCAATTATCTAAGACAATGGGTTATATCGACCCATCTTCAATAACTTTAACAATGATGTGGCTATTTACACTGGCATGGTTAGTGATTAATGTTGGCGGTGCAGCAAATTTAAATGAGCCATGGGGGCAACAGCTTTCTAAAATTAATCGATTTATTGTAGCTTCACTAGGAGTTGGCCTGATCATAGTGGCTATATCGTCTTTCATGGGCTATGGACCCTATGAAGCCAATTCAGTGGCTCTCAAGGTTGGCTTATATGGCTTGGTGAATTTAACTATACTTGGGATTGAAGTTGCATTTTTTCCATTAGGTTTAGCTTATGAAAGATTAGCAACAGAGGGATCTAGTCCAGAAATAGAATCTTCAATTAGTGGAGGAATGGACCTTACTCTTAGATGGGTGCATGCAACTTATATTTTAATATTCATTACAGCTTTTATTGGCGCCACAAAGATCGTCGGTTAAAAGTTTTTGGGATCCACACACCACATTAAATTTTCAAGACCACTTTTAAAATGGTGGCGTGCTCACGGAAGAAAAAACCTTCCTTGGCAGCAAGAACCTAGCGTATATAAGACTTGGATTTCAGAAATTATGTTGCAACAAACCCAAGTAATTACAGTTATTCCTTATTTCACTAAATTTATTAATAGGTTTCCAGATGTGGACAGTCTAGCGAGAGCTTCAGACGACGATGTAATGAGCATGTGGTCAGGCTTAGGCTTTTACTCAAGAGCTAGAAATCTCCATAAAGCTGCTAAAATAATCATCGAAGATCACAACAGTCAAATACCGAATACCTATGAACTATTAATCACTTTGCCTGGGGTAGGGCGTTCTACGGCGGGAGCTATACTCTCACTTTCAAGAATTGAACCGAAAGCTATTTTAGATGGAAATGTAAAAAGAGTTTTATCCAGATTTTATTCTGTTCAAGGAGATTTAAAAGCAACTGAAACTCAGAAAAAACTTTGGCAGCTTGCTGAAAAATGTTTGCCTCTCAATGATTATGATATATACACCCAGGCTATAATGGATCTCGGTGCTACTGTATGCACCTCTAAAAAAGCAATGTGTTCGATTTGTCCATTATCAAAAGATTGCAGCGCTCTAGAAAAGGACATTGTCTATATGTTGCCAAATAAAGTTTTAAGGAAGAAAAAAAGGAGAGAATCTATTTATTTCATGATCATAAAAGACTCTAGTCAAAAAGTACTACTACAAAAAAGACAAGACAAAGGCATATGGGGAGGGCTATGGTCATTCCCTGAGCTGGATACCAGCGAAAATATAGAGGACTGGTGCGATAAAAAGGTGGGTAAGAATTTAAAAAGTTTAGAGTATGGCAAAAAGTTGGTGCATGGCTTTAGCCATTTTGATTTAGAAATTAATCCAATTTTTATTAAAATTAATAAACCTATAAAAAAACAAAGGAACCAAAAAATATTCACCACACAAGAAATAAGCGAACTAGGAGTGCCAAAACCGGTTAAATCAATTATTAAAGGATTAGAAGGATAGGTTATGGAAAGATTAATTTTTTGTAAGTACTTTAAGAATGAAAGACCCGGACTAGATCGACCTCCTTATCCAGGTGAGATAGGAGAGAAAATTTTTGATTCTATTTCCAAAGAAGCTTGGCAATTATGGTTGGAGCACCAAACAATGTTAATTAATGAAAACAGACTTTCACTGGTAGATCCTGAAGCCAGGAAATTTCTTCAAGATGAAATGCAAAAGTTTCTTTATGGAGAAGGCTCAAGCAAACCACAGGAATATATACCTCCTAAAAAAGAATAATTTTTATCAATTAAAAGGTTTTTTCTATAGAATATCTCAACCAATGGCCAGATAGCTCAGTAGGTAGAGCAGCGGACTGAAAATCCGCGTGTCGGTGGTTCGATTCCACCTCTGGCCACCACCCAAAAAACAAAATATACACACATTATAACTTTAGAATCATTCTAAAAAGCGCAAATAAAAGCATATAGTTATTAATATTTAAAATTATTTATAAATAAATTATAAAAGCTATATAAATCAACAATATATAACCAAAAATAATAGATCCCGAACTATCTTAGATAATTAGGTATTCTCTATAGGGCAGCACTAAAGGTACTTTCAGGGAATTCGTATATTGTTGTATAAAAACAAATAAATACACTTTAATTGACTCATTCGGAGGCTTTTGATTAGATCGAATTTCCCTATAAATTCATTTTGTTTTTATAGGGAATTAAAACTTAACCTTAATTAGGGGAGGATTTTATCATGGGTAAAATCAAAGGTTGGATTGGAGAACTAACTGATATCGCAGTAGCTCTTGTAGCTCTCGGTGTTGCCGCTGGCGTTGTATTTGGTGATGTACCATTTGTAGGCGCTGTATTGGGTAACTTGATCGACTTGATCAATGCTCTAGGTGATAACGGTGTTGTTGGTATCATCGTTCTTGCAATTCTCTCAGGAATGTACGGCAGAAGCGGTATGTAAATGGGAAAAAAGCTTTTTAAGTTTTTAAAAATTTAAAAGCATAAAAAGGGCTCTTTTATTAGAGCCCTTTTTTTTTAGTGTGTTTCTAGTTACAGTTAAGGAGCAATTGTGAAAAAACTACTCAGACAACTAACTAAGATTACAGATTTAACAATTTTGTTTGCTGCAATATTTGTGTTCTTAGCCTATATAACCCCTGAGGGCATCACAGAGTCTTCAATCAATAATCTAAGAACTAACGCACAGACGATAGCTTCTTCGCTGTCTTCAGCAGAGACACAATCGGCTACTGCAAATACAAGACTTCAAGAATCTAACTCAATCAGCAGTGATCTAAGAAGTTCTATCAGTGAACTTGAGGGAGCAATCATTAACCTTGAGGCACAAGTAAATTTAATTGATCCAGCAACTGACCAAACAAGCATCGATGAACTTGGTGCAGAAATTAATCAACTGAATGCAGAGATTAATGCACTAAACACAGGGCTTACAAATAATGAATCAGAGATCGATATTGCCCGAAGAGCACTAGAGACTGCAAATGACAATGTTCAATCATTAAGAGGCAACCTTAGAACAGCTGAACAAGAGGTCGCTGATATAGAAGCTGAATTAGAATCTTCACGAGCCATATCTTGGATTCAACCAGTGCGGCAAAACACAGACAAACTTATAAATGCAGCGGGCTTTGATGGGTTCATAGCTGGTTTCGCAGCGTTAATATTTTGTCTTGTTGTCAAGCGAAGAAGAGACTGGTTCAACCGAATGTTTGGCTTCTACTTCAAATAAACTAACATAGAGTCAATTATCGAGGAGACTTGCCTCTTATGAAGACGCTTAATATTGGAGATATTTCGATAAATAAAGTTCTGGATGGTGTAGAACGCTTCCCGGCTGTGAATGCCTTTCCAGATATTGATATAGAGATATTCAATCAGCATAAGAGCTGGATGCATTCATTTTATGATTTTAACAGCCAGATGTTGATCCTCAGCATGCATTCTTATTTGATCCAAACGCCTTCCTTAAATATTTTGATCGATACTTGTATAGGCAATGACAAAAACAGGGTTGGACAGGGCCCAATATATAAAACCAACGAAGGTATTCTTAGTCATTGGAACAACAGGTCCAGCAATTATCTTGAAAACTTGGAGGCCTATGAATTAACTTTAGAGGACATAGATATTGTAATGTGTACACATATGCATGCGGATCATGTTGGTTGGAACACAAGATTAGTTGATGATAGATGGGTTCCAACATTCCCCAATGCCAAATATCTTTTCTCGCCACTCGAACTAGATAGCTTACAAAAAGAAAGTCCAAACCCCTTTGATCAGTATCTCCGTCTTGTCTACGATGATAGTGTTTTACCAATTATCCAGTCAGGCCAAGCTGAAATGATTGAAGAATCAACCGACCTGGGACGAAATATCAATCTAATTAAGAGCCCAGGACACAGCCCAGGACATTATTGTTTAGAAGTAAACAGCAAGAAAGGTAATGCGATGTTGACGGGCGATATTCTTCATAACCCCATTCAGGTAACATGCCCTTCAATGTCAACGATGTTTTGTGATGACCCTCAGCAATCCAATCAAACTCGTATCAAACTCGTTGATGAGTTAACCGATTCTAATACTATCGTTCTAGCAGCACATTTTGCAGACACTTCAGCCGGGGTTATTGAAAGCACAAATGATTCCAGAATGTTCAAACTTATATGACTGAGATTGATTTTAGTGCAAATAATTGTTTCGTTTGTGGCCCGGACAATCCTATTGGCTTAAAGATAAAGTTTACTATTGATGAGGATGATATTTGCCGAGGACGCTTTACTTCAATGGAGAACCATGTGGGATATCAAAATACCACTCATGGGGGGATTATTTTCAGCTTACTGGATGATGTAATGGCGAATTGGCTTTTTTTGAAGAACCAAGTTGCACAAACTGCTCACTGCGATCTCCGTTATAGGCAGGCACTTCCGGTTAACGAGCCCGTTATACTGGAAGGTTGGTGTGAAAAGCAAAGATCTAGAGTTGCTTTTATGAAAGGCCAGGTCATTCTAGCTTCTAATTCATCCGTTGTAGCCGAAAGTAGTGCAAAATTTATGTTAGTAAAAAGCTAATTTACATGTAACTTTTTGTAACGTATTAACTAATAATATGCTCTTTTCATTACGATCTATTTTCGGGTCTTTGAAATCCATTGGATAATGGATATCGAAGTCTTAAATGTTACCCAAGCATATGATTAATGAAGTAAAAAAATACGTTTTAGATAAATTTAAATCAAGTCGGCCTATGATAATATTACTAGGCTCGACATTTCTTTTTATATTTATCTTAAATATCACAAAGACTGAACCAGAACTCCTAGTCTTAGAAGAAAAAGTTTGGCCTGTTTCAGCAGTTAAAGCCAAGTATCAGGACGTGCAACCAACATTAAGTCTCTTTGGCGAAGTTATCTCATCCAGAAGAAGTGATTTAAGAGCTTTTGTCGGTGGGCAGGTAGTTGAAGTCGGAAGTAATTTCAAAGAAGGAGCAATTGTTGAAGAAGGAGAGTTGCTTCTGGTTATCGATGATTTTGAGTACGCAAACGCTGTTGTCGAAGAAGAGGCGAAATTTGAAATCATGAAGCGTGATTTTGAAAGAGCAGAAGAACTTTTTTCACAAGGCTCTATATCAGAGCAATTTAGGGACAACGCACTTCTAGAAAAAACCAAACAAGAATTGGTTCTTTCAGAAGTAAACAAGGATTTAAGAGACACTAGACTTTACGCACCCTATGACGGAGTTATTAATGACGTTTTGGCTAGTCTAGGCAAGCAAGTCAGCACCTTTAATGACAAAATAGGCGAGATTATTGATGTGAAGAACTTAGAGGTTAAGTTTTCAATCTCCAAAGCACAATACGGCCGTCTTCTTGAAGATGAAAACTCTATTATAGGACGATCCATTGATGTTCGTTGGACAGTGGGACAAAAGGATCTTCTCTTTAGTGCTGATATTTCTAGAATAGGAGCTGAAATTAAGTCAAACACAGGTGGTGTCAATGTTTTCGCATCAATAAATTTACCTGATAACGAGGTGACGCCCTTGAGACCGGGAGCATTTGTACGTCTAGGTATGCCAGATAAATCGTATGAATCCGTAATTGTTATCCCAGATTCTGCATTGTATGAAGATTCTTATATTTACTTGATAAGAGATGACAGACTTGCAAAGCATATGGTCAAAATTCATGGCTATGATAAAACCAACGTTTTAATTACTCCAAGTGAAGCAGCATCAATTACTAATGATGACATGATAGTTACTAACCAACTCAGAGAGGCAGGCGAGGGGGTTAAGGTTGAGGTGATTTAGTGGTTTTCAGAAACTTTGGCGGTCAAAAAAATAGGATAGATAATCCTAGAGGTAAGATTGGCAATGGCTCAGGGATAATTGCTTTTTTTGTAGAGCATAAAGTTGCTGCTAACCTACTTATGGCATTAATA
>Ga0207961_1000024_pt1 | contig 40962 bp, 52 predicted proteins | sample Knorr_S7_td_250__FD_185596 | JGI IMG/M metagenome (GOLD analysis project Ga0207961, IMG submission 185596) | Marine microbial communities from Southern Atlantic Ocean transect - Knorr_S7_td_250_ad_252m_LV_B (SPAdes) (version 2) | ecosystem: Environmental > Aquatic > Marine > Oceanic | place... | reverse complement strand
TGAAGGAATTAGCTTACATTCATGCAGAAGGAATGGCAGCAGGTGAGATAAAACACGGTACATTAGCATTAGTAGAAGAAGGTACACCGGCGATCATTATTAATCCGAAAGATGAATCTTATAATGATACAATAAACAATGCAACCGAAATGAAAGCGAGAGGCGCAAAAATAATTGGAATATCAAGTGAAGATAATGAAGTTTATGATTATTGGATAGAAATTCCTAAAGTAGAGAACATGTTATATCCATTAATTGAGCTTGTGCCGTTGCAGCTGTTAGCATACTATACTGCGATTAGAAGAAAGAATAATCCAGATTATCCAAGAAACTTAGCAAAATCAGTTACTGTAAAGTAAAAGTTAGACATCAATAATTTCTTTATCTTCTTTATACGACCATTCTTCTGAAGAGAGTCTATTACCATCTTTATCATAGCAACATAATTGACTACCTTCGTCCTTAGTTTTACTATGTGTACTATCGCAAAATGGATATGTTTTACTTATACCACACATACAGATTTTGACTTTGTCTCCTGAAGGTGTAATATGAATAAATGGCTTATCAGTAGAATGCTTGATTAACCTAGTCATCAAAAAGACTAAGAAAAATTAGTAATTAAATTTACAGGAAAAATAGGAAAATAGTGGGCCCGCCCGGATTTGAACCGGGGACCTTCGCCATGTAAAGGCGACATCCTAACCATTCTAGGAGTTAAATTAACTCTGGCTAGACGACGAGCCCCCTATATAATTTCTGTAATGATTATTTTAAGTCTTCATCCTTAAATGAGATTTTACAATATTCTATTAGAACGATGAAAAGCGATATTTTGGTAATAGATCCAAGCATAGCAGGAATATCAGGAGACATGATGTTAAGTTCAATAGTAGATATTGGAGCAGATGAAAAACTAGTAATTGAAAATTTAGAATCAATAAAAGATTATTTTAAGAGTTGCAAAAAACTGGAAATAAGTTTCAAGGATGTAACGAAAAATGGTTTTCGTGCAAAAAAAGCAGACATCGTAATTGAGGAAGACAAGAATAGTCATAATGTAGATGAATTAAATTATAATTTAGAAAGAAGTATTGAGAATGTTTCTATATCCAATAATGCGAAGGCATTTATAAAAAATTCGTTTGAGAATTTAATTTCTGCTGAAAGTGCGTTACACGGTATTAATAAGAAAGAAATGCATCTACATGAAGCAGGTTCAATAGATACATTTGTTGACATTATTGGAACGGGAATTGCATTAGATAATTTAGAATTATTCGATTTGAAAGAGATTATAACTACACCAGTTTCAGTTGGAGGCGGAGATATAACATTCTCCCATGGAAAGATGCAGAATCCAGCGCCTGCAATATTAGAGATAGCAAGAAGAAACGATATAATGATTAGAGGAGGACCTGGAATGTATGAAACGGCTACTCCAACAGGAATGGCAATGCTTGCTGCATTAGTAGAAGAAAGTCAAGAAATTTTTCCTGGAATAAAACCAGAATTGATAGGAATAGGAGCTGGGTCTTCGGAATTTAAGGAAATACCAAACATATTAAGAATTACTTTGGGGAAGAAATCCACGTTATTGACTGATGAAATTGCGATAATTGAAACGAACATAGATGACAGAACGGGAGAAGAGTTAGGGTATGCAATGCAAAGAATAATTGATAATGGCGCATTAGATGTATCATTAATACCTACAATTGGAAAGAAAGGACGTCCAAGTAATGTATTGAAAGTCATTACAAATTTAAGTAAATCTGAATTTTTTTCCGATTTAGTAATGCGAGAAACAGGAACACTTGGTGTAAGAGTTTATCCAATGTCAAGATTCATACAAATGAGGGAAAATTTGAAGGCAAGTATTACAATAAATAATAATGATGAAGAAATTGATGTAAAGGTAGTTAAATCAGAATCAGGGGAAATAATCCAGTTTAAACCTGAATTTGATCAAATCGTCAAATTGTCAGAAAAATACAAAATCAATTTAATCGAATTAAAGGATGACATCTCAAAACAAATACAAAGAGAATTATTTAATTAATTTTTTTAACAATAATTGATGCAAGAACTCCTGCAGCAATACCAGAATCAATATTGACAGTAGCAATACCAAGAGCGCAAGATTGGAGCATACTCATTAAAGCTGCAGTGCCTTTGTCTCCGTAACCATATCCAATTGATGTTGGCACGCCAATAACAGGTATATCCACCAGACCAGCAATAATAGAAGCCATAGCTCCCTCACGACCAGCGACTGCAATGATTACGTCTACGTCGTCTTGAATAACTGATGAAAGTGAAGAAAATAACCGATGTATTCCAGCGACCCCCACATCATAATATGTAGTATTTTTACAACCTACTTCATCAAGAATTACTTTGGCCTCCTCAGCGACAGGAATGTCAGCAGTACCCGCAGTTATAATTGCAACATGTCCATGAATTGGTTTTTTCTTTTTTGTAGATAAGACAACAGTATTTGCAAGAGTGTTTTTACGAATATGTTTTTTTGGAAAAGATTTAGAAATTGCTGCAAGATGAGATTTATTTGTACGACTTATAATAACATGGCCGGAAGTTGAAAACATATTTTTAGCAATTTTAACAACTTGATCTGGAGATTTTCCTTCGGCAAGGATAATTTCAGGAACGCCTTTTCTGTGTGCTCGGCCAGTATCCAGCTTGGCAATATCTTGAACCTCAGAAATTGAATTTAATTGAATTTGTTTTTTTGCAGCAGAAGGAGTAAGTTCTCCAGTAGAAACTTTCTTTAATATTTCATCAATAGTCATTTTTATGAGATTATTTATTTAGATTGCCTGATTTATAACCTGATAGTTCTAGAGTTATGTATTTGAAACCCATAGTTTTCAATTCCTGATCAATTTTATCCATGATTAATTCATCAAATAATAGTGAACGTTCATTTCTACCTACTTCAATTCTAGCAATATTATTGTGATCACGAACACGCAATATTTCAATTCCTGTAAGTGCTTTGATTAAGGCTTCGGCTCTTTCAATTTTGGAAAGTGTTTTGAGAGTAATAGGTTGGCCATAAGCCACACGAGAAGAAAGGCATGGTGCAGACGGTCTATCTGCAGTAGGTAACTGAAGATGTTTGGAAATATTTCGAATATCAACTTTAGTAAACTTAAGATCTACAAAAGGATGAAGAATTTGATTTTCATTTGCTGCAACTAGTCCAGGTCGGAAATCAGATAAATCATCGAGATTTGTTCCGTCGACTATAACTTTGATATCTTTTTCTTTCGAAATATCAGATAAAGTTGAGAATAATTCAGATTTGCAATAATAGCAACGATTAGATGAATTTTTAAGATAATCGGGATTTTCCATTTCGTTTGTATTGACAACCAAGTGTTCAATTCCAATCGATTTAGCAAGAGATTGTGCATTTTTTAATTCGCTTCTTGGAATACTAGGTGAATCAGCCGTTACTGCAATAGCCCGTTTTCCCAAGCTCATAAAGGCAGCTTTGGCCAATAGCGTACTATCTACTCCACCGGAAAATGCTATTAAAACTGAATCAAAGGATTTAAACCAAGATTCCAGTTCCTGTAATTTTGAATCAATTATACTCTGCAATTCTATAATTTTGTAAACATTACAATGGTTAAAATGTTTTAATTATTAATCGTGATTACACGATTTTCGGTAATAATCAGGTCCATGGGAATGTCGTGTTCTTGGATATCAATAGTATCAATAAGTTGAAAATCAAATGCTAATGCAATTTTATAAATAGAAGGCTGAAGGTTTAGGAATTTATCATAATAACCAGAGCCAAAGCCCAAACGATTACCAGATTCGTCAAAAACAATACCAGGAACAATTACGACGTCGATGTTAGTACAGATTTCTCCATCAACAGGTTCAGGAATATCAAGATGATTTTTCCTAAGGTTCTCTGTTCCGTCGATTGTGTGAAAATCCATAGTTTTAGATTTCCAATCAATCTTAGGCAAACATACATTTTTTCCTAAATCAAGTGTTTTTTGAATCATATTATAGGTGGAAACTTCCGTTTTTAGTGAATAATAGAAACCAATACAATTGCTTTTTTTGAAGATTTGAGTTGAAAATAATTTATCCAGTATAATATTGGAATTTTTATCTATATCAGCGGTAGACTGTAAGTTACGAATATGTTTAATTTGATTACGAATTGATTCACGATTATCAGTCATATGTGTATTAATTATTATCTTTAATCCAGGCAATTAATGCTTTTTCATTAGAATCAATACTATTATCGATTACAGGAACAACAATGTTTTCTTGAGGAGAAGTAATAGTTGGAGTAAAATTAGGCATGTCTGCATATTCTATATCAACCCACAATATACCTTTGTCAATAAATTGTTCTGAAAGTTTATCGTCAATGCCGCTAAAAGTTAGATTCTGAATTCGATAGACAACACCATCAATCCATTTAACATAGGGTGATGCCATTGAATGAGATTGTATAGCAGTTCGTCGGGCTAAATTATCAGGTGAATCGTGTTTAATTAAACTAGTAATTACATATTCTTCTACTTGTTTAGAGCTAACTTTCATCTTTCGCACTTACAGTGAGTTTAAAGTTGTAATACTTAAATGAATAGTGTTAAAGCATCGGGTTCACTAGCCCAAGATAAAAATGCAGAAGCGCCAACAATATCATCGACTTCAGGAATAAGATCTTCTTCTTTGACATCCATGAATCCCATAGTAGGTGAACAAGCATGGAGTTTGACGCCGCTGTCTTTAGCCATTTTAATCATTGCATACACATCAGGCCAGAATTTTTCAATCTTGCTCTTCATCATAGTAGAAGCCATCTTAGTCATTCCAGGTATTATACCAACTATATTTGGCATAGGCATACCAGGATTTCCAACAGGAGCAATTTTTACTGAATTAACACCGTCCTTAGTTAGTGCTTTCAGACCCCAAAAAGTAAAATACATATCAACTTTCATTCCCATAGCAGGCGCTGTAGTGGCGAGAACAAGTGCAGGATAAAGCATGTCTATAGTGCCTTTAGATACGACCAATATGAGTCGTTTCTTAAGTTGTTGATTTTCTGGTTGGATATCGGTCAAATTCATCACTTTTTCTGTATGTGGAATACAAAGGATTTAGGAGAAGTCTCTTCAACAGTACTTTCAAGTAATATGTTTCCTGTGGTATGAGCCCATCCTTCAAAATCAATTGGAGCTCCAGGATCAGTTGCGATTACTTTAAGAATCTGACCTGAAGATAGTTTAGAGATTTCTTTAGCAGTATTGATGATAGGAAGTGGACAAAGCAATCCTTTCTGATCTAAGATTTGAGAGATGTTAAGATCTTCAGTCATAGCTTCATCCAACTCCAATTAACTACGCTTTAGAAGGATCGGCGACCAGACGAATATATGGTTTGACTGTCCTCCAACCATCTGGAAACAAAGATTCTGCCTCTTCGTTTTTGACGGCTGGGACAATTATAACATCGTCTCCTTTCTTCCAATTTGCAGGAGTGGCTAATTTATGGTTCACGGTCAATTGAAGGGAATCAATAATTCTAAGGAGTTCGTGGAAGTTACGACCTGTAGCCATAGGATAAGTAAGTTGCAGTTTGATCTTTTTGTCAGGACCGATGATGAAAACTGATCTAACAGTTTGATTGTCAGCGGCTGTACGTCCAACACAACTACCTTCAGTAGAAGCAGGTAACATGTCGTATAGCTTTGCAATACGAAGTTCAGTATCTGCGATAAGTGGATAATTAGGACGAAATCCTGTAACTTCAGCAATATCATCAAGCCATGCTATATGATCAGAAACTGCATCAACGCTAAGTCCGATAACTTTTGTGTTTCTTGCAACAAATTCTGGCTCTAGTTGAGCAAGTGCGCCAAGTTCTGTAGTACATACTGGCGTGAAATCTTTTGGATGAGAGAATAATACAACCCATCCATCGCCAATCCAATCATGAAACGATATTTCACCTTGGGTGGTTTCTACTTTAAAATCAGGTGCGACGTCATTTATTCTAAGAGACATCAGCAGGTCCTCCATTTTCTTTATTTTTTATATTTTGGTTCATTTATTATAACCCCGTTATAATTATAATGGCGTTGTATATATAAAGATTATGAAAATACCGGAAGAAATTAACTAATCCTAGTGATAATTGGAGAAGAAATAATCTTATAGATTTAAATGAAGGATCAAGATGATTTGGTATGAATGTCAAAAATAGAAGCGTAGACGGAAAAATAGAGCTGCCAGCAGAATTCCAGGTTGATGTAAGGTTAACAGAATCAAATATTTCTGGAAAGATTTTTAATGATGATCTAGAAATTCCAATTTATATAAAATATGGAGATAAAGAAATTTTGATTCCTGAAGAATTTCAAGATGTTGGAAAAAATGTGAAAATTAATTTTACAACAGAAAATGAGAACACAGTAATTACAACTGGAAAAGCTGAAACCAATGAGATCCAGTTAGTTCAAATATATGATACAGAATTATGGAATAAAATGGCCAATGACAATCCAGTAACAATGTATATCGAAACAATTTAGTAACATTACTAAAGATATAATATAAGAAATGAAAATACTAGTAACTGGAGCAAGTGGATTTATCGGTAAGAAACTTGTTCAGTATTTATTAGACAAAAACATGTCCGTTCGAATAATGTCAAGAAGATTAGAAAGTTTGGATGAGTTTGAACATAAAAATCTAGAAAAAGTAAAAGCTGACGCACAGAAATATGAAGAAGTACGAGATGCATTGAAAGGAATAGATGTCGCATATTATCTTATTCATTCAATGGAAGGTAAATCAAAGGATTGGAAGAAATTTGCAGAAATTGATAAAAAAGTTGCAAAGAATTTTGCAGATGCCTCAACTGAATGTGGAGTAAAGAGGATAATATATGTAGGAGGATTAGCAAGCAACCCAGACTCGAAAATGTCGAAGCATATGTCAAGTAGAAAAGAAGTGGGCGAGATTCTAAAGTCATCTGAGGCTAAAACAACTGTATTTCGTGCGTCTGTAATACTTGGTAAAGGTGGAGGAGGATTTGAAATGATGAGATATTTGGTAGAGAGATTACCCGTAATGGTATGCCCAAAGTGGGTTTTAACGAAATTACAACCTATTTACATCGACGATGTAGTAGAATATCTCTATGAAAGTTTGAACGTCAAGGAAACTGAGAATCAAACTTTCGATGTTGGCGGTCCTGATATATTAGAATATAGAGAGATGATGAAAGCATATGGAAAAATGAATAATAAATCTATAATCATGATAATCATACCATTTCTAAGTCTAAGATTTACTTCATATTGGGTTGATTTAGTCACTCCAATTAAAGCTTCATTAGCTAGACCATTAGTAGAGGGATTAAAAAATGAATCAATAATGACTGAGAAGTCCATAATGGATTTAATTCCAATTAAATTAAAAGGAGTGGAAGAATCATTAAAGTTATCAGTTTATGAAGATGATAAACAAGAGTTTACCAAAAAAGAAAATTATCTATCTTACTTAGTGATGGCATTGGGTATCATAGGAATTTTGCATTTCCTTGTTGATCAAAGATTAATGATGATGTTGCCAATAACAGGAACAATATCATTGATTTGGTTAGCAATAATTGGAGTAGGATATTACTTCATAAAGAAAAGAGCAAGATTAGGATCTTTATTAGTAGGAATTGCTGGTTGGTCTGCTGCACTGTTCTGGTTATTAGATAGCACGTATTTGATTTCCTATTTACCGCAAGTAGGGTCATATCCAGTTAGCAAAGGAATATCAATATTAGGAAACTATCCAGATTCTAGCACGTCTATTTTAAACATAGTAGGACTTTGTGTAATTGCAGTGTTATTAGTGGTAGCACACTTTACATTCTACGATAAAGAGATCTACACTAAACAATTATAGGACAATAAGGAAGTATCCGAGAGCTGCTCCATAAATTGCATGGTTTACAAAGCTTCCAATTACTGGAATATTGCCCAATGGATGCTCAAGTGGTTTAACCTTGGTAATAGGTTCATGAATAATCAGTACTACAAGAGCAAAAAGAAAGCCTAAAACTGTACCTGAAATCAAATATGATACTTGGAAGTCAATAATACTAACGACGATTACAAAAGCAATACCTCCTAATCCACCGTGAAGAAGATGAAAAAGAAAACTTGGAATTAGTAGTTCTTCAGGATTTTTTTTGATGAATTTGGAAGTGATAACTTGGTTTTCGTGCCATTCAAGGACAGATGTCATCCCCCATTTTCTATACATTGGAACTTGAAGAATAGACATTGCACCTGTTGCGATAAAACCTGCAATTAATCCATTAATAATAAAACCAACGTCCATTTCAAACACCACTGTACAAAGTTAATACTGTATAGAAATCAACAACTGGCACATATGATTGAGCCAAAATGAAACCATAAATCACGTGGCCAAATGCGCTAACTAAAGCAGGTTTGTAGCCAAATGGATTCTTGCTTAAAGATTCGCCAGTAATTAATTTGTGTACAGGTAATAAGGTGGCAATCCAAACAACAATAGCATATATTATTCCAAGTAATATTGTTGGTGGGGTATTTGAGAGATTAATGTAAAAAACAAATGGAATTGATAATAATGATCCATTAATCATGTGAGTAAGAAGTCCGAATGAAGAGATTTTATTTTGGAATTCTCGATTTGTCAATTTACAAAACATCATTTCGCTTTCATGAAGTTCATAGACTCCTTTGATTCCCCATTTTTTATAAAATGGATATTCAAAAATAGACATAGCCACAGTAGGAAGAATTCCTGCTATGAATCCAGCAAACAAATAGTGTATGTAATTCAATACTCAATGAATATTTTATCATCGTTTATAATTCATACAGAAAAATAATTCATAGTGCCAATAAGTAGTTCTAGTGCTAAATACTATAAATAGTATGAGCGTAATTTAGAGTTATAATGGTCTACATAAGAAATAAACAGGTAAAGGGAATCAATTATTCATATCTAGTAAGAAGTGTATGGGATAAAGAGAAGAAAGCTTCGAAACAAGAAACAATAAAGTACCTAGGTAGAACAGAAAAAATAACGTTAGTAGATATTCCAAAAGACTATGCAGATGATAAAAATATACTCAAGTTTTTTGCAAAAGATAATAATGGAAGTAGAAAGAATTACAATGAATATGTAACAAAGGTGCGTAAAGATTTATTCAAGAAATTAGCAGGTCCTGGGCCAATAAATTTAGCAAAAGTATATGATGAATACAAGGATGATTTTACGATACTAGAATTTTATGACAAAATAATCAAACATATCTTATATGATGTTGGCGATCTATGGAGAAGAGATGAATTAATGATTGGAACAGAGCATGTAGTAAGCAACAGATTATTAGGAATCATCAGTGAATTGAATAAGAATCAGACAAGGAAGAAAAAAAGATCAAAATTACTTATTTGTAATCCTTCAGGAGAACGGCATAACATTGTATGCAACATGCTTGAATCTATTTTAACTGACAGAGGTTATAATGTATACAACATTTCTCCATCAACTCCAAGTAAAGATGTAATTAAATATGTAACTAATATTAATCCAGACATGGTAATGGTTTCAATTACTCTACCCGCAAATCTGCAGAGTGGGATTAACCTGGTAAAGAATATATCAAAAGATTACAACAAGCCAATTGTTGTAGGTGGACAGGCTATAACAGAATCAAGTTCTAAGAAATTCCTCCCAGCAATAGTAATGCCTAATGAAAATACATTAGATGAGAATCTTAAAGAAATTAGAACTCTAGTTCCAACATAAAATTGCAAGGAAAAGAGGGAAAAGAATGGGGACGGCAGGATTTGAACCCACGATCTCCCGGTCACTGCTGCTCCAAAGGTACATCATCCAATAAGTCAGTTTTCACCTTAATCATACATTAGCTTCTGGAGCCGTTAGCGGCACAAATATGTGCTGACGCCATAACCGAGCTAGGCTACGTCCCCCCTTTACCTGAATTAATATTCAAGTCATAATATATATTGGATGTAGTTTTTAAATTAAAGAATTCCCGTTAGAATCAATAATTCCTTTTTTAATACGCGTTGTAGATATCGGGAGGCCATCTTTTGCATTAATAAGTTCAATAATTTCTCCATGAAGTGGCTTTAAGCCATTAGATTGTCGAGTGTGATTTAAAGAGTCCAAACGATGAGAGTTTTCAGATGTAAGCACTATTACGTCAATATTTTCAAGAAAACTAGCAGGCCCAAAATAATCGTCAAGTTTATAGACATCATATTTACTATTGGGAAAAGTTGAATCGATAAAATCTCGAATATTGTTTGTTCTTGCATCGTAATTATTAAGAACTGTTTTATTCAGTTTGTTCACAAAATTATCCGAAGTAACTCCAATTACTACTTCTTCAGAGATTTGAAACGAGTTTCCAAGCAGGTGTTTATGACCTATATGCAAGATATCAAATGTTCCGCCTACTGCGGCACGTTTGTATTTACTCATTATATTATATAGAACATAATTGGAATTTAGATGTATCTTTATAATCTAAATAGATTTTATATTGAAGAAAATAGATTTAGAAATAATAATGGATAAATTAGAAATAGATGAGAGATTTATTGAGGCAGGAAAAATTGCTGCCACAGTCAGAGAACATTTCAAGAAAAAGAATCTCGTTGGAATGACAGTGACGCAACTTTGTAATGAAGTAGAAGGGATGACAAGAAAATTAGGTGCAGAACCTGGTTTTCCTTGTGGAGTATCAATCAACAGTGTTACTGCACATTATAGTGGAGAATTATTTGATGATCAAACAATAAATGACGATGCAGTAATTAAATTAGATTTAGGGGCGCATATAGATGGGTATATAGCAGATACGGCAACGACAATTTGCTATGATCCTGATTATCAGGAATTAACATTGGCTACAGAGGCTGCGTTGAACAATGCAATAAAGGCTGTAAAAGACAAGATATCTTCTTCGGACATAGGAAGGGTAATATCTGATACGGCAGAGAAATTTGGATTTATACCAATATCAAATCTTTCTGGACATTCAATTGAGAGATTTAAAGTACATGCAGGAGTCTCTATACCAAATGTGTGGACACCGCTAGGTTCAAGTTTAAGAAAAGGAAATGTATATGCAATTGAGCCATTTCTTACAGTGAAAGATGGTTCAGGTCAAGTAGTAGATGGAAAAACAAAAACCATCTATATGTTGACAAGAAGGAAAAAAACTGGAGATAAAAAAATCGATGAATTAATTAAGAAGATATGGGATACGAGAAATACTTTACCATTTTCCCCAAGATGGTTTTTAGATGATTATAAAAAGGAAGAATTGGATAGGATGTTAGACAAATTAGTTGCAAAAAAAATCATAAGAGTATATCCAGATTTATTAGAAGCAAATAATCAAACAGTTGCGCAATTTGAGCATACGATAACTCCAACAGAAAATGGAGCAGTAATTTTAACTAAGATTTAGTTCTTTTTTGGTTCTTCGCCATAGATTAAAGAAATCATAATATTCTCATTGCAATCTTTACATTTGCCGAGAATTTTATGTACCAAATCTCCGTCTTTGAATTCGCGTTTATCGGGTTTTTTGCATTTAACACATTCTTCAATTGTATAAACAGTGAGTTTCTTTGCTTTTTTATCGGGGGCACCCATAATTGGTAACGACATATCTACTGAATCACTCCTATTGTGTTTCCAACACCAACAATAATTATCTTATCGTCAGGATTTGTTCTTTCTTCAATAATTCGATTAATTATATCATGGACGGTATCAACGCTTTCGGCAATTTCTTTAGTCATTAAAGAGATTGCTTCAACAAGTGACTGTTTGACAACTATTGCATAAACAGGTAAATTACTATTAGTAGCGGCTTCTTCAATTTTGAATTTATCGACACCTATCCCACCTATAGCAGCGCCAATTCCTTCGGCAACTTCACCTGTTTTTTCACCTTCTAACTTTAGAGCAGCGTCAATCATAATCAGAAGAGATGGATTTTCTTTATTGATTAACTCTTGAACTGCATTACCAGGTTGACCAACAGTTCCTGCAGGGCCTTTTGCTGTAACGAGAATGGCCTTACGACCTGAGATATCTGATTCAGCATAAACAGTATCAACAGCTATATCGTGTTTATCATGTTCAAGCATCAATTTACCAACAATCATTGGGCCTATTGCATCACCAATAGGTTGATTCTTTTTGAATGTAGCCATTGCTTTATTTAATGCGTCGGCTTGTAACATAAGAAATGGAATAATCATTTGTAGCTGTGCAAGAAGTAAGAAATTATTTGTTTTTTTACCCACTAAATAAAAATGACGAACAATTTTATAGACAAAGTTGAATGAAGTGGCAATCTCAATAACATTTTCAATAGAGTTTGCTTTAAGTTCGTCAAGATCAGGAAAGAGCTGTTGAATTTCACTTTTCATTCTCATGTCTCTACTAGTCATAATATGATCAAGTTTGTTTATGACACCTGCAGGATCTAAATCAACAGGCATTATAGTAAAGTATTCGAGAAATGAATCAAGACGTTTTATTGTTTCTTCTTTATTATCCATGCCTTCAGTAATATGCGCAATTGTTTCATCTCGAGATTTATCTCTCATTTCTTTTAGACGTCCAACAGTTTTTGATAAGTCATTAGTGATAAGCCAAGTTTGTAATTTTTGTCCGTATAATATCAAAAGAGCTAGAGGAAGGTAAATTATTACAAGATTAAGAATTGGATTACTTGTAATTTGTGTGTTTCCAGCTCCAATTATAAATATTAAATCCATAAAATCAACTCAATCAAGACAAATATATTATAACTAGAAAATAAGCATTATTGGATAAAATAAAGTGCCGGCACCATTGCTTCCCGAGACCGTTGGGACCTCAGTAACACACTGGCGTCGACGGTCTTAACTTCTGGGTTCGGAATGGGACCAGGTGGAACCCCGTCGCTATGGCCGGCAACAATAGATAATAAAAATTACACATAGATTAACTTTTGCATTATTTACACGCCAAAATCATATTAACGAAAGATAACTTACTAAATGCAGGTATAAAATTGGCAGATTATTCAGTAACTCCATGGGAAGTCAAAGGAGAAGTAGATTATGACAGATTGGTAAGAGACTTTGGTACTTCGTATATTAATCAATCATTATTGGATAGAGTAAAAAAACACACAGGCGAACCACATTTTATGTTAAAAAGAAAGGTGTTTTTTAGTCATAGAGATTTCAATTGGATTTTAGATAAATATGAGAAAGGAGAGAAGTTCTTCTTATACACTGGTAGGGGTCCGTCTGGAGACACGCATTTAGGTCATCTATTGCCTTGGATTTTTACACAATACTTGCAAGAGAAATTTGGTGTAGAACTATACTTTCAAATCACTGATGACGAGAAATATATGCACGACAGGTCGTTAACAAGAAAACAAGTATCGGAGTTTGCCTATGAAAACATACTAGATATAATAGCATTAGGTTTTGATCCAGAAAAAACGTTCATTTTTAAAAATACTGAATACATAAAAACTATGTATAAAATTTCAACAGACATTGCAAAACACATTACATTTTCTACTGCAAAAGGTATATTTGGTTTCCAAAATAGCACCAACATAGGAATGATTTTTTTTCCGTCTTTGCAAGCTGCAACATGTTTCTTGCCATCAGAATTAAAGGGAAAGAACATTCCATGTTTGATTCCTGCGGCAATTGACCAAGATGATTATTGGAGAGGAGTTGCCAGAGAGATTGCACCAAAATTGGGATATTACAAACCTGCTCAAATACATTCAAAATTCTTACCTGCATTGCAAAGAGGAGAAAAAATGAGTGCGTCGAAACCAAACACTGCAATATTTACAACTGACGAACCTGAAGTAGCAGAAAAAAAGATAAAAAGTGCATTTACAGGAGGTAGAGATACAATAGAAGAACATAGAAAACACGGAGGAAATCCAGACGTAGATAGTGCATTCCAATATCTTTACATGATTTTGGAAGAGGATGATAAGAAAATATCGGAAATTGAGGAGGATTATAGAGCAGGAAATCTATTATCGGGAGAATTAAAACAGATTGCAGCGGAGAAGACCAAGGTATTTCTAAAAGAACATCAAAGAAAAAGAGAGTCTGCTAAGAAAACTTTCGATAAATTTATTTTGAGAGATTAAGTGGTAAGATTGGCAGATATGAATACAAATAATTTGCATTTGTTAGAAAGAAAATTATTACAAGTAATGTCGAATAGAAATGAGGCAGAACTAGAGGATTTAGTGAACGATTCGGGACTTACTGTGGATCAGATAAGAAGGTCTGTAGAATGGCTCAAGGAGAAGAATTTAATCGAAGTAAAGATGACAGAAATGAAATTAATTTCATTAGGTAAAGAAGGTGAAAATATAAAGCAAAATGGATTACCTGAAAAGAGACTAGTAAACAAGTTGAAAACTGGAGAAGAAATAGAACTATCAGAATTACCAAAAAAAATAGATTTGAATCAAGATGAGTTATCGGCGGCATTAGGATATGCAAGAGCCGAAAAGTGGATTACGATATTTAAAAAAGACAACAAAGTAATGATAAGAAGAGAAGGCAAAGAGTCAGAATCCAAGATAGAGGGTTTATTGAATAAAATTTCAGAACCGTTAGAACTTTCTGAGTTTTCTTCAGAAGAACAAGGGATTTTACGTTCTCTTGTAAAAAGACCAGAATATATTTCCCATGAAGTAGTAAAGAAGACACGTATAAAAATAACGAAAGACGGTTTGGAAATTTCCAAGAACATCAAAGATGACAATTACATCGACGTACTAACGCCTAAGATGTTGGAATCTGGAGAATGGAGAAATGCATCATTGAGGCCATTAAATGTAGAATCGCCAGCCCCAACAATTTACTCAGGAAAGAAACATCCAGTAAGAATATTCATAGATGAAGTAAGAGAGATTTTTGTTTCGTTAGGTTTTCAAGAAGTGGAAGGTTCAATTGTGCAATCCTCATTTTGGAATTTTGATGCCTTGTTCACTCCCCAAGATCATCCTGCTAGAGAGATTCAGGATACATTTTATATTGAAAATGAAAAGGCGTCACTGGAAGTAGATGAACAGATATTGAAAAATGTTGAATCAGTACATAAAGATGGAGCTAATACTGGTTCTAAAGGTTGGCGTTATCAATGGAATATAGAACAAGCTAGAAGAATGGTTATGAGAACACATACGACGTGTGTTTCAGTAAAAAATTTGGCAGACAATAAACCAGATGAGGCAAGAGTATTTTCAGTCGGAAGAGTGTTTCGTAATGAGAAAGTGACTTTTAAGAATCTGGTTGAGTTTCATCAGATAGAAGGAATAGTAGTTGGGAAAGATGTGACTTTAAGAGATTTAATGGGACTATTAACTAAATTTTATAAAAAATTAGGCTTTGAGAAAATTAAATTTTGGCCTTCGTTCTTTCCATATACAGAACCATCACTACAATCAATGGTATATCATGAAGGTTTAGGAAGATGGATAGAACTTGGAGGAATGGGCATATTTAGACCTGAAGTTACAAGGCCACTTGGAGTAAAGAATCCAGTATTGGCATGGGGAAGTGGATTAGAACGATTGGTTATGCTTAGATATGGAATAGACGATGTGAGAAAATTATATGAAAATGATCTTGATTGGTTAAGGGGAATTCCATTATGCCCGTAGTTACAGTTTACTATGATAGAATGTTTTCAATGTTGAAAGATAAGATTTCAAAGGATCAGTTAATCGAAAAGATTCCTTATCTTGGTTTGGACATAGAAGAAGAAAGTGATGAATATATCAAAATAGAATATAACCCAAACCGCCCAGATTATTCAACGGATTACGGAATTGCAAGATCTTTGAATAGCTTCTTAGATTTTGAAACTGAATATTCAGAATACGATATTCATGAAAGTGAATTTGTCATTAATGTTGATAAATCAACGGAACAGGTAAGACAATACATCGTAGCTGCTGTAATAAAAGATGTAAAACTAGATGACGAGACAATTAGGCAGATAATTACAATGCAAGAAGATTTGCATAACGGTATTGGAAGAAAAAGGAAGAAAGTTGCCATAGGAATTCATAATTTGGATGTTATAAAATCACCTTTGGAATATATTACAGTCGATGATTCATTTTCATTTATTCCATTAAACAAAGATTCTGATATGACTGTAAAGGAAATATTGAATTCAGAAATAGGAAATCAATATGCAGGTATACTATCGGGACATAAGCGATATCCGATAATAAGGGATGCCAACAAACAAGTTTTGTCGTTTCCTCCAATAATCAATGGAGATTTAACAAAGTTAGACTCAAAAACAACTAATTTATTTATCGATGTGACGGGAACGGATTTAGATGCAGTATCCAATGCATTATCAGTACTGTTTACAACTCTCAATGATGCGGGTGGGAAGGTACATTCAGTAGAAATTAATGTTGATGGTTCCAAAATTAAGACGCCCGAAATCAAAGATGACGCAATGGAAGTTGAGACAGAATATGTCAGGTCACTTCTTGGACTAGAAATATCAGACAAGGAAATCATAAAATATTTACGTCGATGTAGAATTTCAGGAGAAATATCAGGTAACAAAGTAGTAGTAAAAACAGAGCCATTCAGGTTTGATTTAATTCATCCAGTAGATGTAATTGAAGAGATTGGGTTAGGATATGGAATACATAACCTTGAACCAACACTGCCAGGGTCAAATATGACTGGTGGGTTTGATGAGAAACAACTATTTTTAGATAAGGTAAGAGATGTATTGACAGGTCTAGGATTAATTGAAATAATGACAATCGGGTTAATCAGTGAAGATATGCTCGAAAAATCAGAAATGAGTACAAGTGAACTATTGAAAGTGGTTGATACAAAAAGTATTGAGCATGAAGTGTTAAAGAATTCCAATGTTCCTGCAATTTTGAAAACGTTTTCGAAAAACATACACAAGAAATACCCACAAAGAATTTTTGAGGTTTCGAAGGTTTTTGGTAAGAGAGATAACGAGATACATGAGAATTATCAGCTTACTGTAGGCTTGGCTCATGCAACAGTGAATTTTACAGAGGCAAGTTCTTATCTCAATGCATTCGGCAAACAATTACTTGACATAGATTTGTCAACGAAAGCTAGCGAGAATGAAATATTCGTGAAAGGCAGAGCGGCAGAAATAATTGATGAAGAAGGAATCAAGATTGGAGCAATAGGTGAGATTAAGCCACAGGTCTTAGAGAACTTTGCGTTAAGAACTCCGATTTCATTATTTGATATAGATTTAGATCAGTTGATGAAAAAGAGAAATTCTAAGAACGAATAGTAACCTTCATAGTCACTTTTTCGCGAGGATTGTCATTACCGTCTTTTTCAACATTTACGATTTTATCTGCAACTTCCATTCCTTCGATTACTTCGCCAAAGACAGTATATTGTCCGTCCAAGAAATTTGAATCAGCTACTACAATAAAGAATTGAGAACCGGCAGAATTAGGATCTTGTGCTCTAGCCATCGATAATATACCACGTTTATGTGGCTTGTCACTAAATTCAGCGTTGATAGTATATCCAGGACCTCCTTGGCCATCATTGCTGCGATCGTCATCTTTAGAATTAGGGTCTCCTCCTTGAATCATAAAGCCGGGTATTACACGGTGGAAAGTAGTTCCATCATAAAATCCATCTTGGGCTAATTTAACGAAATTTTCAACATGCCCTGGAGCTACGTCAGGAAACAATTGAATAACTATAGTACCAAGGTTAGTTTCAATAACTGCGATTTGTCTATCACTCATATTATCTGATGAGTTAGAGTTACTATTAAATGGATTAAATAAAAAGATTCCAACTGCAAGTAGAATTACGACACCAACAATCGCTAAAGTTCTGTTATCTAAGCTTGACATTATAATTAGAAAAACACAGGTTTCTTATTTATTTCTTTAAAAATAGATAAATCAGCAAAACAATGCATAATTGTGGTCATAAAGACATTGTGACGGCCGATTATGAAGTTGTGTGAATAATACTTTGATGATTTTTTGGCCACCCAGCGATGTGACAGATCACATATAGCCCCGAGTTAAGAGGAGTGGTAAGTATGGCATTACGCCAAAACAATGACCTATTTCAGTCAGAGGCGGGGTATAATTTACATAGTGTTATTAAATAGGGTCAACTTTTAGAAATATAGTCCAAGTATTATAAAGAATGAAAAAGGGAGATGTATTATTGAACCGAGAAGAATTAATTAGGGAATTAGAAATTAGATCTGAAAGTTACATAGTAAGATTTGATAAAGCACTAATCAAAGTATTTGATAACCATCAATGGTCTAGTTTCCACGAACCGTTACTTTATGCGACGCATGGAGGCAAGAGAATTAGGCCTTTGATTTTAATGCTTGCAGCTGAAGCAGTGGGTGTTCCATCTACTAAAACAGATTTATCTTCAGTGGCAGTAGAACTTTTACACACAGAATCAATCATACACGATGACATAATTGATGAACAGACAAAGAGACGTGATAGAGATTCATTTCATAAAAGATATGGAAATAATACATCAATTTTGACAGCTGATTTTGTTTTTGGTATAATTTTAGAGATTGCCTCTAGATACAATGATCCACGAGTAGCAAAAGAGCTCTCGCTTGCGGCAATTAAGATGTGTGAAGGAGAACAAAGAGAACTAAGTATGAATTCAAGAGAAGTTCCATGGGTAGAATATTTGACAGTTATTAGTGAAAAAACTGCTGCTTTATTCCAGACATCGTCAAAATTAGGAGCAATCATAGGTGGAGGAAATGAAGAAGAGATAGATGGTCTAGCTGGATTTGGTGTAAATCTAGGAATTGCATATCAAATTCATGATGACATACTTGATTGGGAAACTGATAGAAAGTTTTCAAATGACATGAACGGGGATAACGAGATTCAAGAGAATGAATATGTCACACTGACAAAATTAAAAGAAATGGCAAATGTGTATGCAGAAAATGCAAAGAACGGTTTAGATGTAATTAAAGATTCGGAACAAAAAGAGTTCCTGCACGATTTAGCCGATTTTACTATCAGACGGGATTATTAGATAAGAAAGACAATGTAATATCTTCTGAGATATTATACAAAACATTTGGAAGTAAGCCAGTAACTACGATTATAGCAGAGGCAAACAAAAGAATTGAGATAAAGATGAAAGGTTCTTTTATAGACTTGAGTGTTGTTTCGTCCATATACATTCGTTTTATTACTAGTAAATAATAAGCAACAGAAATTGCACTGTTAACAAGTCCTGCAAGAGCAAGCCAAGTATAACCTCCGTCAACTGCTGCGGAAAACAACACCAACTTACTCCAAAATCCATTTAATGGTGGAATTCCAGCTAGGCCTAATAATGATAATGCTAAACAGAATGAAGTTATTGGCATTACTTTAGAAAGACCGTTATAACTATCCAATGAACTACTAGAAGTTTTTAATCTGACTAATGCAACTGCCAAGAAAGCAGAAGCCTGTAAAATTGCATGGTTAAAAGAATGATACAATAAACCAAGTAAGCCAAGATCAGAATAGGGCAATACAACTAGACCAATGAGAAGATATCCAGCTTGTGCAATACTAGAATAAGCAAGCATTCTTGTAATGGATTTTTGGGTAAGTGCGGCGAGATTACCAAGAGTCATGGTCACTAAAGCGACAATAGACAAAGCGAGTGATAAATCAAAATAAAATAGCGGAAATATTACTGCAAATATTCTTATTGCGGCGGCGAAACCAGCTTTCTTGGTAGCGGCAGAAAGCAATGCACTGATAGTCGTTGGAGAACCCTCGTATGTATCTGGAATCCACATATGGAATGGAACGATTGATAATTTCAAGCCAAGACCTGCAAGCATAGAGATTGTAGAAAATACGATGAATGGAAGCATGTCTGCAGAAACAGTAGGGAGAGTCTGGGATATAATTTCAAGATTAGTAGAACCGGTAATTCCAAACATTAATGAGATACCGTAAAGAAGAATTCCTGACGATAAGGCACCTAGAATAAAGAATTTGACTGCAGCTTCGTTGGAAAGTTTATCTTGTTTATTATATCCTGCCAAGATGAATGTAGGAAGACTCATCAACTCCCATGCGACAAATATAACAAGAAGATCTACTGCAAAGGAGAGCATAGTCATTCCGATTGCTGTAAATAACAGCAGTGAATAATAGATATTTTCATTTGAATTACCTTTCATGTAGTCAAACGAGGTTATGGTAACAAACAATGTTACTAAGATAACCATGAGACTGAAAAATGAACCAAGAGTGTCGTTGCGAAGAAGGTGGGGGACAGTAGATTCCTGGGGTGTAAGAGACAATGTGGAATTAATCAATAAAACTAAAGAGACCAACAATGAAAGTGTAGTAATATATTGAACGTATTTTATGGATTTTTTACCAAATATTATTCCATATAGTGGAGAGGTAACTGCAACAGAAGTTAAAATAATGAGTACTATGATTGGAGTATCCAACTATGCTGCGCCTCCTGATATTAGAGATGCGTAGAAAGTTGATATTGGGTTTGCCACGTCCAGAATCAACCAAGGAGCAATAAGTGTAAGAACTAACGGAACAAGATACAATACAAGAGCTAGAGTGGAAATATTACTCAAATCCCATTTTTTGGTACCTGGTTTTATGTCTGACATGACGACACGGCGTAACATCCACAGGAAATAGCCGACAGTAATAGCAGGTACAGCAACAATCAATGCATAGATTGCATTAACCTGAATTGCTCCGAGAATTACCAGATATTCGCTTATGAAAGTACTAAAGATCGGAATACACATAGCAGCCATAGAACCCAAAATTAAAAGAGTGGCCAATCTAGGACTGGAGAATTTCAATCCTTTAATGACAGTGATGTTACGTGTACCTGTAGCTTCGTGTAGATATCCAGACAGCATGAACATAATTCCTACTGCAGCAGCGTGAGTAAACATTTGGAATATTGAACCAGAAATTCCGAAAACAGTTCCAGTAAATGCACCGACCATAACAAATCCCATATGGTTGACACTAGTCAATGCAATCATTTTCTTGATGTCAGTTTGAACAATTGCGACTATTGCACCGTAAAACATAGTAATTATTCCAACAAGAATAAAGATCCAAGCGTATTGAGCTGATGCTTCGGGAAGAAGGCCGATGTTGAAACGTAGGAATCCATAACCGCCCATCTTCAACAATAAACCTGCAAGAAATACACTAATTGGAGCAGGAGCTTCAACATGTGCGTCTGGAAGCCAGGTATGGAATGGGACTACAGGAAGTTTAACGCCAAAGCCAATGAAGAAAAGTACTGAAGAAATGACTTGAAGGCTTAATGGGATTTTTCCAGCAACTTCAGGAATGTTGAATGAATGTGGCGCGACGTTGAAATAAATGAGAATAAATGCAAGAAGCATGAAGATACTTCCTACGAAAGTAAACAAGAAGAATTTCATTGCAGCATAGCGTTTACGTGGACCTCCCCAGATTCCTATAAATAGAAACATTGGAATCAATACTATATCCCAGAAAACATAGAACAGAATCATGTTTAATTGAGTGAATACACCCATTATCGATCCTTGGAAAATGAAAATCATAGAATAATAAAGAATCTTACGATCTTTGATTAGATCTCGTGAACCGAATAAAACCAACAAAGTCAAGATTGAAGTAATGAGAACAAGTGGTCCACTAAGACCGTCCATACCAACGTAATAGTCAATACCGAAATTACCTATAATTGAGACGGGTCCCTCGACAAAATTATATTCACCGCCACTGCCATTTGTTAGAATTAGTCCATAAGAATAGAAAGTAATTGCTAATTCGATTAATGCAACTAGAATGGCATAATGAATTATGTATTTTTGTGAGTTCTTGAATAACAGTGGAATAGCAAGGCCGGCCAGAATAGGCAAGGCAATAAGAACAGAAATAAGTGGAAAACTAGCATCTACCATCATAATCACCCGAGTAATATTATCAATGCGATAATTCCCAATGTAAAGACGAAGACATATTGTTCAGCAATACCTGTTTGAAGTTTTCTTATATTATGTGAAAGGAAAAGATTCAGATTAGCAATTCGTGTAGCAGTTCCATCGACAACATATCGATCGAATCGGCCTCCAAGTTTTGAAGAAGAAATGGAATAATCAGGAACTACGGTATTGAGTTTAGATAGAATTCCTGTTTCTATATATTTATCAGTAAATTTCGATAGTCTTAACGAACCGTTGATGAAAACAATGTAATATAGAGAATTAATATACCAACGATTTTCGAAGAAAGTTTGTAATTTAGATAGAATCGGAATACTCGTTATTACTTGGCTAGGAGACATTCTGTTGCCTATGTAGAATAGATAACTAGATCCACAGCCGATTATAACCGCAATAATAGAAGTAGAAACTGCTATACGATTAAGAGAAAATTCGTGGTGTTGAATTTCCATATGAACTGAATGTTCAAGATGATGAGCTAAAGAACCCTCAAGAAATCCTTCAACAGTTGGACCAGTAAGACCAATACCAAGAGTGATGATTGCAAGAATTACATAAGGAGCATACATGATAACAGGAGCCTCATGAACATGTTTGTCACTAGATTCCATTTTCTTGATATGGTTACTTGGTTTTCCAAAGAAGATCATTCCAATCATTCTGAAACTATAAAATGCAGTCATAACTGCAGTAATACTTGCAATAGCATAAAGAGAGATTAGTGTAAGAGAGCTTTCTACGCCAAGTATAGAAGCTAATATTGCATCTTTACTCCAGAAACCACTAAGGAAAGGAATACCTGCTAAAGATCCAGCTGCAATAGTCATCGCAACAAAAGTTATAGGCATTTTAGTTCGAAGGCCTCCCATCTCAGTCATGTATTTAGTATGCGTGCCATGAATTATTGCACCAGCTGCCATGAACAATGCAGCTTTGAATATTGCATGGCTGGTTAAATGGAAGAATCCGGCAGTATAAGCAAAGATGAAATCACTAGTCAATCCTGCGACACCGAATGCCAACATCATGTAACCAATTTGAGAAACTGTTGAATAAGCAAGAACTTTTTTGAGTTCTTTAGAGACCATAGCTTGAGATGCAGCTAAGAATGCAGTGATTGCGCCAATCCAAGCAACAAATTCAAAGAATGGCATTATCGTAGCAACGTTCTCTACAGCAGTTACAAAGATAGGCCCTATACGGGCAATTAGAAAGACTCCAGCTTTTACCATTGTTGCGGCATGAATCAAAGCAGATACAGAAGTTGGACCAGCCATAGCGTCAGGTAACCATTCTTGTAGAGGAAATTGTGCAGACTTACCAATAGCTCCTCCGAATATGAATACAGCGACAGGAATCAACAATCCTGACTGGGCTAAGTCTACAGCCCAACCGTGGCTTTCAGACAATTTAACAAAATCAAAGGTTCCTGAGAAGAAGAATAAGGTCAAGATTCCAATGAGAAATGAGACATCGCCAACTCGTGTCATGAGAAAAGCCTTGCTGCCTGCGTGTGTAGGAGAGAATGCAAGAGGGATTCCCCAGGCTTTTTGTCCAACAGTTCCAACATAATCTTTTTTCAGATCTTTATTCCAGAAACTAATTAAACCGTATGAACATAAACCTACACCTTCCCAACCAAAGAATAGTTGAAGGAAGTTATCTGATAGAATAATGAGTTGCATGCTTCCTATAAAGAAAACCATCAAGAACCAGTATCTTGTCATGTTTTCCTCTCCTTTCATATATCCGAGGCTGTAAATCATAATTGAGAACGATAGCCAGCCGACTATATTCGCCATGAGTATACTTAATGGATCAGCTAAAACACCAGCAGTAATGTCCAATGCCGCAATCCACATAACTTGATGGTGGAACGATTCTCCTGCTATTGCAATAGGGAGCATCAATGCACAAAGAATTGCAGAGACTAAAGTTGTAGATATTGCATAGTAATCTCTTATTCGATTACCGAAACGAGCAACAACGGGCATCAATAATGCGCCGAGAATTGGAACGGCAAATACCAGCCACGGAATTAAGTAATTAATTTCTTCGGCCATTATGACATAGCTCCGAAAGTAGACTGAAGTAATGGGATAAGACTATCAGTAATGACGGAAGGGAAAACTCCAATCAGAAGAGTCAAAGCACAAAGGAATAATAATGGAATAGTCATTAATGGTGAAGGGTCTTTTAGATTCTCAAAGTCTTTTGGAAGTGCACCAAAGAATACTTTACGCATAGTAAGTAATGCATAACCTGCAGTAATTGGCGTACCAGCAAGTGCAAGGGCTGCTATAATTAGTTTGGATGTAGAACCGCTTTCTAAAGCTCCTCCGAATGCGCCTGCAAATATCATCCATTCAGATTGAAAGCCATTAGTAGGTGGAACGCCTACAATCGCGAGGAATCCAATCATTGCAGCAATACCTGTTATAGGAAGTTTACTGCCAAGACCGCCTAATTTTTTAATACTCCTAATGCCACCAGTTTGCATAATTATAGAACCTGCAGCCATAAACAGAAGAGCTTTACCTGTACCGTGACTGACATAGTGGAATACTGAGCCAGTTACACCAAGGTAATAGAGGGAACCCATACCAAAAATAATGTATCCCATTTGACTAACACTGGAATAAGCCAGTAGTCGTTTCAGATCATCTTGTGAATAAGCCATAAGTCCTCCATAAATCATTGTAAGTAATCCCCATAATGTGATAACCATTACAATACTTTGATAAATCGATGGAAGAATAAACACAAATATTCTAAGGAACGCATATGCGCCAATACCAATCATGGCAGGAGAAAGTAAAGCACTAATTGGAGTTGGTGATTCTGCATGTGCATACGGTAACCAAACATGAAGACCTGCAGCGGCAAGTTTCATAAGAAGGCCGAAACTAATTGCAATTGCAACCCAGATCCTTATTGAATTAGGTAATCCACTTTCGGCAATTTCTACAAAATTAAAACTACCGCCGAAATATCCAACAGTTAGGATTCCAGCAAGTAAAGAAACTGCTCCAACATGCGTCCACAAAAAGTACATGACAGAAATTTTTGCTCTTTCTCCATAACCAAATTCAGAGATTAAAAAGAATGATGGAATCAACATTAGTTCAAAGAAGATATAAAATTGAATCAAGTTGGTAGCAAGTACTGTACCCAACATACCTGCAGCATAAATAACATACAAACTGTAATACAAAGCCATTTTTCTATTCAGGGCATCTACAGAGAATTTCTTTTTATTTTCATGAAATTCTTCACGGACTCGATGTTCCATGTATGGCATAGAGTAAACTGCCAAAGTAGTTGACAAAATCATTATAATCGCAGCAAATGGGAAACTTAATCCGTCAAGATGGAGTCCAAACTCGCCAATTGGATTCCAAGAATATGTTTCTAGGCGTGTATTTGTGAACAATGAGCCATTATTGTCCATTCCTGAGTACAACACTAAACCAGTACTATAAAGCATAATTACGAAGGCAAGCCAACCAACGTTCTTACCCATTTTAAGGCCAACGTAATAAACTAATGGAGCGAGGATTATAGGAAGGAAAACAGATTGTAGTAATAGCAAACTCAAATCAACCTCGTAATCTCTTCAATTCCAGAACGTCGATGTCATTGTTTAGTCTGAAAGCTTGAACGATGATTGCCAGGCCAACCGCTGCTTCAGTAGCAGCTAAGGCAATAGCGAATAGAGAAAAGGTTTGACCGGTGAGCAATGGTGTATCGTAATATCTAGCAAAAGCGACAAAATTGATAATAGCTGCATTAATGATAATTTCGACAGAGAAAAGTAAACGGATTGCATTTCTTTTTGCAATAAGGCCGTAAATACCTACAGATAACAATGCTAGCGATACAATAAAGTAATTGATTAGAGGTTCCAAAAGAATCACCTATTCTCAAATTTAGCCATAGTAAGTGCACCGATAACAGATACAGCAAGGGCTATTCCAGTAAGTTGTAATATAATCGAGTATTCATTTACTAATTGTGAACCTATTTCAGAGAAATTAAAGAGTACAGTAGGAGTAGGGTATTGAGTAGTTAAGCTAGTGGACAGAGAGAAATAAGCCATTGTGGAGAAGAGTAAAACTGCTGCGATAATTCCAAGAGTTCTTTCAGTACCGCTTTGTATACTAACCCATTTTTCTCTTCGGACAAGCATGATAACGAAAACAATTAAAATTGCAATTGAACCGACATAAACTAGAACTTGGAATATGGCAATGAAAATAGAATCAAGCAGAATGAAAAGTGCAGCAGCGCCAAGAAAAGAGAGTGCCAGAGCTACAGCGCCATAAACAAGTTCTCGTGCTTCAAGAGCCAATATAGCAAATGCAACGGTAAGTAATGATACAGTGATGAAAACAACATCAGTCATGATGAGCTCCTCTATCGTCAGGAATCAATTTTACATCTCCTTTCTTTTCAGGGAATACAGCTAGTTGGAAAGGTGTGTGAACTAGTTTTCTTTTATCAGTAACAGACAGTTCGTATTCGGGGGTCATGAACAAGCAGTCAAAAGGACATGCGTCAACACAGAATCCACAAAATACACATCGACCATAATCTATCTGGGGCATGATATTCTTGGGATTTGTAGGCCAACTGCCTTCAACTTGTACCATATCAATACAATCGGCAATATTTTCACAAGCAATAGCACAGAGAGAGCAGCCAGTACATTTGTCAGTATAAAGAATGTGTCTGCCTTTGAATCCAGCACTACCTGTATTGGATTTGGCGTCAAAAGTATATCCTGACTCGATATCTAGTTTTTGCTCAGGGTACCTCAATGTCATACGGCGTTTGAATACATTTCTAAATCCTACAGCAAATGCACCCAATATACCGGTAATAAGTTTGATGTTCATTAGATTACTCCTAGTGATGATTCAATTACTGCTATAAACAGATTAATAAATGATAATGCGATTAGCCAAGCCCATCCAATTCTGATTAATTGATCAATACGTAAACGAGGAAGAACTGCTCGTGGGAAGATAATCATTGTAATTACAAAGAACAATTTTATTAGTAACCAAGCAAGTGGTGGAAGGAAAGCAGGTCCATTCCAACCTCCTAAGAACAAGAGTGTAAATAACAAAGCAAGAACATAGAATTTTACATAAACGCCAAGTTGTAATAAACCAAAGTGCATTCCAGTGTATTCTGTCAACCATCCAGAAACGATTTCAGTTTCTGCTTCTGGGAGATCAAAGGGTACTCTTTCTAATTCTGAAAGGATTGTGATGTAAAATATAATAGCTGCAAGGAATTGCGGGAAGATGAACCACATATCTTTTTGAGCTTCGACTATTTCCATTAGATCGAAGGAACCAGTTAAGACTACAATGCCGAGTATTGAAAGAAGCATAGGAATTTCATAAGCAGCAAGTTGATGCAATGCTCGTAATCCTCCAATAAATGCAAATTTATTACTACTAGCCCATGCTGCAATAAGAACTACCAAGGGACTAAATCCAATGATGGCAAATGGTATTAGAAGACTAAATTCGGAACGTGCAATGTAGGTAGTTGGTGATAAAGGAATAACCGTTAACAATGCGGCTCCGAGTCCCAAGCTTAGAATCGGAGCTGCCCAAAAAAATGTTTTGTCGGCTTTTTCTGGAACAACTAGTTCTTTACCAAGTAATTTGAACAAATCAGCAATAGGTTGTAGAATTCCTTCGAAGCGTCCTGCATAAAGTGGACCTACACGGAGTTGTGCTTTGGCCATAAGTTTACGTTCGTAAAGAATTGTAAGTGTTGCAATTAAAGCGGCAAAAGTAAATCCAGGAAAAGCAGCAACTTTGAAGAAAGTAGAAGAAGGTCCAACTCCATATCTATCAGCTAGTTTGATAGCTTTGAAAGGATCTATCGTTGCAGTTAGAATTTCGTTAACAAGTGTCACATCAATTCCTAGAAGTGGAACAATTAGGAATAATACAGGAAATATAATTAGGGGAGATATAAGAAGGAACCAAAATAATATCGTAAGAATACGTTTAACAAACTCTTCAAATGTTTCCAACTATTTCACCTATCTGCTTCTACCGGCCAGTAATCAAGACTCCAATATATAGCAGGCATATCTGCTAACCTGGAACCAACCAATAAATGAGTCATGCCAATTAGATTTCTAAATGAAGGAACGCTAATCTTAACTCGGTATGGGTTCTTTTCTCCATCACTGACAATATGATAAAACATTGTTCCTCGTGCAGCTTCTGTGCGGACAAATGCCTCGCCTGGTTCACCACGCATAACTCCACCAATGACTTGTTTGATTGGACCTGGTTCGATAAGATCAAGGACTTGTTTTATAATGTTCATACTTTGTTGGAGTTCTTCTAATCGGACAATACATCTTGCATATGAATCTCCTTCTTTACGTGTTGGTATTTCAAAATCAACGTTATCATAAAGACAGTAGGGTTCGTCCTTTCGTGTATCAGAATCTATTCCACAAGCACGAAGATTAGAACCAGTTATTCCAAGTCTAATTGCGTCTTTTTTATCCAGGGTGCCAATGCCTTCGGTTCTTGCAGACATAAGTGGATTGTTAAAGAATATTTTTTTGTATTCTTCAATACGTTTTTCAAAATAATCAAAGGTCTTCAATGCTCGTTCTTTGAAATTGGTAGGCATGTCATTTCTTACTCCTCCAGGAACTACATATGAAAAAGTTACACGGGTTCCGCCAATTGATTCAGCTAAGTCAATAAAGAGTTCTCTGTCACCCATAGGCCACATAAACATGGTAGAGTGACCGAGGAATATGCCATAGATACCAAGCCAGTACAAATGGGAAATAATACGGTTTAATTCTGCCATAATCATTCTTATGTAATTAGCACGCTCAGGGGCTTCTACGTCGATGATTTTTTCAGCAGTAAGAACGTATGGAAGTGTTACCCCAGTTGCATCAATTATGACTGGACGTTCAAGATGTGGAATGTTTTGAATGTAATCACGGTATTCTGCCATCTTTTCGGCGCCTCGATGAACATAACCGGGATCAGGTTTAGCACCTACAATGTAGTCTCCGTCAACTGTAACAATTATACGAAAGTGACCAGAACCAGGATGTTGTGGTCCAACATGGAGAACTAGTTGGTCTCCGCCTTTATCTTCTATATTCATAGCCGAGTTTTGCATATCATCCTCTTCCTGGTAAAGTATAGTCCTTTCTTAATGGAGGGATATCATCCCAGTCTTCTGGAAGGAGTAATTTCTCCATTCTAGGATGGCCAATAAATGTTATTCCAAAATTCTCGTATGTTTCTTGTTCATGGAATTCTGCACTAGGGAATATATCAATTAAAGTTTCAATCTCAGGAGTATCTTTAGAGATTTCGGTCATGATAGAAAACATAATACTACGTAATTTTTTCTTTGATACGCAGATAATATGATATTCTATACGGAATACATTATTGTCCGGATAGTCAGTTCCACCATGAGAAATAACTTGTTCAAAACCTAATTCTTTAACAGAAGTTGCAAGAGATTTGAGATTGTCTTGATTGGTAGAGATTTTAATTCTATTGTGTTTTACGTATTCAGTTTTTATTTTATTCTTGAATTGATCAGTTAAACTTTTGACTAGTTGATTTTCAGTATCTAGATTAGAAGGCATTGAGTTTGTATATTACACCTTGGACTTCCTTATCTTGTTTTGCAGTTCGATAATTCCTTGAATAAGAGTTTCTGGTCTAGGAGGACATCCTGGAATGTAAACATCCACAGGTACAATTTTGTCAACTCCTTGGAGGACGTTATATGAGTCCATGTATAAACCGCCAGAAATTGCACATGCTCCCATTGCAATTACCCATTTAGGTTCTGGCATTTGTTCATAAACCCATTTCATCCTAGGTGCCATTTTCCGAGTTACAGTGCCTTGAACAACTAAGACATCGCATTGTCTTAGCGATCCAAAAGCTTCTAACATTCCAAATCGTTCAACGTCGTGTCGTGGACCAGATGCTGCACCAAATTCAATACTGCAACAAGCTGTTTCTAAATGAACAGGCCATAAAGAGTATAGTCTGCCCCAATTAACAAGAAATCTAATAGGTTCGCGTACATTTTTTTCTAAAGTATTATCAAGAATATCACTAGCTTTGCCAACAAGTAAATTTAAAGTGGGATCGTTTACCAATTTTCTCTTCTTCCTGCTAAATGTAATGCGTAAGCCATAGGACAAAGTAGTACAGCAAGGAACGGCAATAGGCTGACTAAGCTTTGAATACCTATGTTTGTAAATGCAAGTCCCCAAGCAAATAAGAACATTACAGTTACATCAAAAATAACAAACATAATCAGATAAGAATAGTATTGCATAATCAAGTGGATACGAGATTCACCGGTAGGAGGTTGGCCTGCCTCAAATGTCTGTAATTTTATAGGATTACGTCGTTTAGGAGCAAATAAAGAAGGAATAATTAAAGTGGGCAAGGTAAACACGACTCCGGCAAGAGTCATTACCAAAATCATTGCAAACTCAGATGAAACCATATCAGATTACACGGGATAAATTTGTTTAAATTTATTTAAAGCTTGAGTTGAACCGGAATAATTGGAAAGCAGATGTTAAATTTTAAGAATTTTTGGTTAAAAATTTAAGTCCGGACTTAGCTTGCACGCCAGGTATGTTCACATTTGGCACATCTGAAGAACTGAGTAGACGCTTCTTCCAAGCTACTAGTTTGTTTTTCCCAGAAATATGCCGAATCATGACCGCATTTATGACAATTAGCTTTGGTGGTAGGCATAGATTGAAGTTTTTGAGTCTTACTATCTACAACTTTGATGTTTTTAGTATCGTCGAGTTTCTTTTCTTTGACTGTAACACGCCTAGATTTTTCCTGATATCCACAGGAAGAACAAATGATAATTGATTTTGGGCGAGATTTCGAACTAGATTCGTCTATAATTTTTTTAGGACGCATTTTTGCACTGCACTCGGGACAAAATTTCATTCACATAAACACCAAAATACTGAATATTATTTATTAAATAATTATATAAAATTTTCTGTTAAAAGTACATATGGAGATAGTTTTGAGAGTTCTTCTATACGCCTAATACCTCCATTTGAGGCAAAAGACAGATTACGTCGATATTTTAATTCAATAATGGAAGTTCTATCAAGTGTTATGAGAATTTTACTCGTAAGTCGTCTTCCTTCTGCGTCATAATCGAATAAGACGATAAGTTTATTGTATGATTTAGTTTTACGTTCAATCTTGGACATGTTATTATTATTACAATATTCAATTGTTTTTCCGACAAAACCAAGTGAAGATAATGCTTGTGTGTCTTTTTTTCCTTCTACAAGAACAACAGCGCCATTTTCACATTCAAAATTAAGGATATCGATGAAGTCAAGAAGGAATTTATTGAATTCAATATTCATTTGAAGAATATTCATCAAGATAATATTTACAAGATTTGTATATTAACTAAGTAGATGAAGAACGTCTTGACTTTAATGCTTCAATAATCGGAATAAAGAGTACAGGGACAAGAGTTCCAATTGCTATTCCGATATACATATGATTCAATGTTGGATCAAGAAAGGCGCCGAATCCGTTAGAAACAACATGTGAAAGACCGGCTCCAATAAGTCCGCCAAGTACTCCTTTAGAATTTTTTCTTAGAAAATCTCTAAGTTTTCTAGCGGTTTTATAATCATGGGTCAGACGGTGAAGTCTGTATTCGACAGTTACTCCGAAATATGTACCAAGTATCAACAAGAAATTATCGAAGAAACCGAAAATGAATCCGTCGAAGAGCGCCATATGAAATAGTATGATTTCTTGATATATAATTACTGTTAATTAACACTGTTAATTAACATTAGAAATTATTTACGTAGTTTTTCAATTACTGGAATTAGAAATAGAGGTATAATAGTTCCGATAACTATTCCGAAAAACATGTCATTCATATTTGGATCAATAAGTGCACCAATACCATCAGAAACAGAGTTCGCCAAACCTGCTCCAACAACTCCGCCAAGTACTCCACTGGCTTTATCGTCGATGTACTTTTCGATATTTACTCCGGTATAAGCGCCCAGTAATAGAATAAAATTATCAAAGAAACCGAAAATGAATCCCTGAGGAAGAAAAGCAACGAAGGAGTTTAGAATAGTGAGTTCAGATGTCATATCAAAGACCCAATCCCAGCAATTCTTTAGCGATAATCATACGTTGAATGTCATTAGTTCCTTCGTAAATCTCAGCAATAAATGAATCTCTGAAGCCTCTTTCGAGTTCTGAACCGGCAGTAATGCCAGTCAATCCCTGTATTTCTATGGCAGTGGTTATTGCACGAGACGCAACTTCAGAAACATATGCTTTAGAGATTGCAGAACCACGAGATACACGATCTCGTAATTGTCTTGGAACTTTTTCTTTTGATTCAATAACTTCATAGTATTTTTCCAGTTCAACCAGATTATTGTAACACATAAATTTTGACGCATACACTTCCATGGCTATATCAGCTAATTTCCACTGAATTGATTGTCTATTTGACAGATTTCCTCCTTCGCCTTGATTTTGTCGAAGATAGTCAACAGACAAATCTAGCGCTCTCTGAGCAGCTCCCAATGAACCAACAGCAAGTGTAACACGTCCCCCGTCCAAAGTAGATAAGGCAATCATAAAACCTGCACCTATATCGCCAAGAATATTTTCCTTTGGCACTCTACAGTTTTCAAATATCAATTCAATAGTAGATGATGCTCTTAATCCTAGTTTCTTTTCCTTTTTTCCTACTGAGAAGCCAGTCATGTTTTTTTCTACAATAAATGCAGTAATTCCTCCCATCGGTCCAAGTGATTTATCATTAGACGCAAAAACAATAATGTAGTCGGCTTTATCGCCATTTGTGCAGAAGATTTTAGTTCCGTTAAGAATGAAATCATCTCCATCAGCAGTTGCAGTAGTTTGGAGATTAGCGGCATCACTACCTGCTCCAGGCTCCGTTAATGCAAAAGCTCCAATAGATTTACCAGAAGCAAGAGGGGGTAAAAATTTATTTTTTTGTTCTTCTGTGCCAAAGAGAATAATAGGAGTAACGCAAAGGCCTAGATGCGCTCCAAGGATTGTACCGTGTGATGCGCAAATTGCGCCAAGTTCTTCAAGAAGTATGCCGTATTCGATCTTTGATAATCCCTTTCCTCCGAATTTTTCTGGAACAGTTAAACCGAAATATCCTTGTTCGGACATTTTTTCCATGTTTTCAATTGGAAGCTTTTCAATCTTGTCATAGTTAGCCACGGTGGGCATAATTTCATTATGGATAAATTCGCGTACGTCACGACGGAATTTCTCTTGTTCTTCTGTGAAAGAAAATTCGAATGGCATTGATAATAAATGGAAAGATGATTACTTTAAGGATATCGCAAGAAAGATGATGAAGACTAACTAACGAATGGTTTAGAGACGATTAAGCGTAAATCGTCATTAGAATCACATATGGTTTTCAATGTTTCGGCGTCTCGAACAGTTCTTTCAACAGGATAATCCTTGATGAAGCCATAACCGCCATGTACTAACAAGGCTAACTTTGTATTCTGTTGAGCTTTATCAGTTGTAAATATCTTTGTCATTGCAGATTGTCTGAGTATATCTTCTCCAGCATCTTTTGATTTGCAAGCTTTTTCCAACATAGCAAGTGAAACTTCGATGTCTGTAGAGATGTTAGAAAGTTTATTTTGGATTGCTTCAAAACTACTAATTGGTTTTGAAAATTGTTGACGTTCATTAGAATACTTTATAGCTTGAGAAAGGGCCGATTGCATGACTCCATTACTTATTGCGCCAATACCCATCCAGAAACTTTCTTGGATGGAATGAATTATTTTATTCGTGTCGGTAGGAGAACCAATAATATTTGTTTTTGGTACATTACAACTGTAAAAGGAAACTGGAACTGATTTGTTACCGCGCAATCCTACAGTATCAATTGGATTGCCTACAGAAACACCCGGGTTATCTTTTTCAATCAATACAAAACAGGGATTTGTTCCGATATTGCATAAAACGATGAAATAATCAGCAATTGCTCCGTTAAAAGCGAACTTTTTAGTTCCGCTAATCGAGAGGCTATCTCCTTCATCCATGGCTTCGGTGTTTATGGTACGGATATTTAATGTTCCTCCATTGTCATCGATCAACGCAGTCCCAAGCTTGTTGCCAGTATTCAGATCTCCCAGGATAGATTCTTTTTGTTCTGTTGAACCAAATTGCGTGATAGGTTGGACTGAAAAGGTATTTTGGAACATTAGAAGAGCAGATAATGCAGGAGAATATTTCGCAAGTTCCAACATTCCGTGTATAAATGTAGAGAAACCGGTTCCTGCACCATTGTAGTCGCTGGAACCAAGCATTCCATACAAACCCAATTCTGAAACTTGTTTCAGAATTGAACTAGGAATTTCAGAATTTGATTCGATATCAGATGCAACAGGAGTGATTTCATTTACTCCAAAATCTTTGATTACATCCTTAATCATATCGATTTCTTCGTTTGAAGATGTCAAATTATTCATAATGTATATTCATTGCATAATAATCTTATCCAAGGAAATATTCTATTAGTACGAGATAATTACGTGAATGTAAAGATGAAGATTAAAGGAACGTATTTTTTATTAGCGGTAAATTTTTTGGTTTTTCTTATTCTTAATGTTATACTTGGAAGCACGGTTTGCGGGGACATACCCTGGAGAATGTTCTGTATTAAGAGCGATAATTTATTCCGATTCGCACAAGTAAATCAATTAATTTTTTCAGGCGAGAATCTGTATCAATTTGTTACAAAAATGTTTGTTCATATTGCAATTTTACATTTTATATTGAATATGATTGGTTTATGGTTTTACGGAATTAGGTTAGAAAAAATTTCTAGTGGGTTATTTGTAATAATAGTATTTCTAGTAACCGGTATTTCCACGAGTTTTACAAACTTATTCTTGGGAACGATTATTTCTGCAGGTGCCTCGGGAGCAATTTTTGGGATAGTCACTACATTTACAATTCTTAATTGGAATGAAAAAAATACAAAATTATTATTTTTTGCGTTTGTAATTTTCATACATTCGCCTGTTTTACTGGGATCCAGTATCAATTATCTTTCGCATTTTACTGGATTAACAGTTGGAGCAATATTAGGGATGTCGAAACAGTGGTCAATAAACAAAACCCAGTAATTACTTTTTTATTCTGCAAAATCTAATAGTTATTATGAATAAAGTATTTCTGCTTGGTGCGGCAGGAACAACATACGGAAAATCAAAATTAACTGCTAGAGATTTGTCTATGTTAGCGTCAAAACATGCAATAGAAAACGCGGGAATTAAACCGCAAGACATTCAAGCATCATTTGTTGCAAACGCATTCGGTATGGCAGAAAAACAGGGGCATCTAGGTCCTTTGTTAATGAGTAGTTTAGGAATTCCTCATGCTCCGTCATCCACAATAGAAGCAGCATGTTGTAGTGGAGGTTCTGCATTTAGAGAGGCATATGTCAATGTTGCTTCGGGTTTCTATGATGTCATGTTAATCACGGGAACAGAAAAAGTAAGTCATTTAGACACTTTGACTGCTACGACATATTTCTCATATGGCGGGGATTATTTATTTGAAGGCTGTTCAGGTGCGTCTTTTCCAGGACTTTATGCTGCAATGGCCAGAGCTCATATGCATGAATATGGCACTACAGAAGAAGAATTGGCCGCAGTTGCAGTAAAAAATCACAATAATGGAATGTTTAATGAGAAGGCGCATATTCAGAAGAGAATCACAGTTGATGATGTGTTAAAGTCTCCAGTCGTAGCTGATCCATTGAAATTATTTGATGCTTGCCCGTTTTCTGATGGTGCTGCTGCTGCAATTATTGCAAGTGAAGAATTTATGAATAGAAATGGATTAGAAAAAAAGATTTCGATAAAAGGTTCTGGCAGATCTGGTGGATCTGGTTCATTGCATACCAGGGAGGACATGTCGAGTCTAGAATCGACAGTTAGAGCGTCTAGAGAGGCACTAGGACAAGCAGGAATCAGTGTAAAAGATCTCGATTTCGCAGAAGTACATGATTGTTTTACGATTGCAGAGATAATTGCAATGGAGGATTTGGGAATATTTGATAAAGGGGAAGCGGCAAAAGCCGTCGTTGAAGGAAGAACTACGTTAAAGGGTGAAATTCCCGTCAATCCATCTGGAGGTCTAAAGTCAAAGGGCCATCCTGTAGGGGCAACTGGAGTAGGACAAATTGTTGAGGTATTCGAACAGTTAACTGGTAAAGCAGGTAAACGTCAGGTAGATGATGCAAGGGTTGGATTAACACATAACGTGGGTGCAACTGGTGGAAGTTGTGCAGTACATATTTTTGAGAGTGAATAGAATGACTGATGAAGCGCTTTTTGTAAATGATATAATTGAGGCAACGAGAGAAGGAATAATCAAATCATACAGTTGCATTGATTGTAATGAATCGGGGGTTTCGGTACAAGCATTATGTGGAAATTGTGGAAGTAGTAAATTAGAAATTAAAGAAATAAACAATGTTGGTAAAATAGTAACTTATACGATTCAAACTGTTGCTCCAGATCCTTTTGTAAATGAAGTTCCATATGCTTGGGTAATTGTGGAGCTTGAAGAGAAAATAAGAATCACAGGATGGATACCATTCATATCTTCAAAAGAAGAATTAAAAATAGGTCAGAAGGTAAAACTTGTGAAGTCATACAAACCTGGAATGGTTTTCGAGAAGATATCTGAATAAGAGTTAAATCGAATACGATACGAGTTGATTATAATGGTATTATTTGTAAAACGTGTGGGCGTAGTAGGTGGAGGAGCAATGGGTAGCCAAATCGCCGACATAATGGCCATCAATGGCAAAGAAGTAATCATAAAAGATATTTCCGAAGAGTATTTGAAAAAAGCACGTGAAAATGTGGAAAATAACTTGAATAGTTTATTGGAATTTAACGTTACACGTGCAGATAAAGAAATAGAAAGAATTGAAAAAACCAATCAGATACAATTAACTGATGAGCAAAAAAATAAGATAAAAGAAACGTTGAAACCAAAATTTAATGAAGATATGAAGAAAGAAGCAATGGACAAGGTACAAACGACGACTGATTACAAAGAATTCAATGACGTAGATCTTGTAATTGAGGCAGTATTGGAAACCGTAGATTTAAAGAAACAAGTCTTTGCCGAACTGGATAAGAATACGCCTTCACATGCGATATTGGCTACAAATACTTCGTCGTTGTCTGTCACAGAGATTGCGTCAGCAACTAATAGGCCAGAGAAAGTAATCGGTGTTCATTTTTTCAACCCTCCTGTTACATTGCCTCTAGTAGAAGTAATACCTGGCATGGAGACAAGTGAGGAGACAGTAAATGATATGATTGACTTTATGTCCTCAGTGAGAAACCACAGATATCCAATGCAGCCGATAAAAGTGAAAGAAGTTCCTGGGTTCCTTGTTAACAGAATTCTGTTTGCAATGATGAATGAGGCATACTCTTGTTATGATGAAGGAGTAGCTTCTATGAGAGATATAGACTTGGCAATGAAAGCTGGAGCAGGTATGCCAATGGGTCCGTTTGAACTATCAGATTTAGTTGGAATAGATGTGATTTACCGTGTAGAAGAAGAAGTAAGAAAGATGATAGGTGGAAATACTATGCGTCAACCTTCGCAAACTATAAGAAAGCTTTATCATGCTGGACGTTATGGTAAGAAGACTAAGAGAGGATTCTACGATTATAGGTGATTAGATGGCGGAAAATGAATTAGTTAAGGTAAGAATTGAAGACAGTATTGGAATAGTCACAGTTGACAATCCACCAGTAAATGCTCTTAATTCATCAGTTTTGGAACAATTGGATAAAGTAATTGACGATGTATCTGACAATAAAGAAATTGTCGGAATAGTATTAACTGGAGGAGGAAACAATGCATTTTGCGCAGGTGCAGACATAAAATCATTCGCGCAATTAACTGATCCAAATGATGTATTAGCAGTGATTGAATTAGGACAAAAAGTTTTCAAAAAATTATCTGGTGTTGGTAAACCAGTTGTTGCTGCAATAAACGGTGCAGCATATGGAGGTGGAAATGAACTTGCGCTTGCATGTGACATTAGAATTTCTTCAGACAGAGCAAGATTTTCGCAACCAGAAGTTAATCTAGGGTTAATACCTGCATGGGGCGGAACACAAAGATTGAGCAGATTAGTCGGTGTATCAAAAGCTAAAGAACTTATTTTCACAGGTCAATTTGTTACAGCGCAAGAAGCATACAGAATAGGCATGGTAAACAAGGTAGTTCCAGACGGTGAAGAATTGCGCGCTGCTTCCGACATAGTAAGGCAGATTGCATCAAGAGCAGCTCCATTGGCGATAAAAGCGGCAAAAGAAATAATCAACGCAGGAAACGATGAAAGTACTCTTGAAGAGGGACTCGATTTAGAAGTAGAAGCGATGAAAGAATTGGTGAAAACTGAGGATATTCAAGAAGGAATAAAGGGTTTCACGGAAAAAAGGCAGCCTAAATTTAAAGGAAAATAAGAAATTCACAATTCTTAAATTTAGAGAATTTTCACTATTAGTGATTAAAATGGCAGAAATTATTGTAGAAACGCTATCGTCATCAAGCGGTGGAGCGATTTTTCAAGTAAAAGTAAGAGACGAGTCAGGTCAGACAGAGCATAGAGTAAGAATGAGTCATGATTATCATCAAAAATTGGCAAATGGTAAAACACCTGAAGAATTCATAAAAACGTGTTTTGAATTCTTGTTGTCAAAAGAATCTAAAGATTCAATCTTGAGTGAATTTGATGTACCAAAGATATCTACATTCTTCTCAGAGTTCGAAGAAGAAATAAAAAAGATGTAAGTTAGACTTGATCGCCCTTATTTGGTGATGCGTTAACTTCTTCTGCACGATCAGGAACTAAACTTAAAGCATTAGCTATATCGTCGTCGGAAGCAGATCCGTAATAGATTAGAATTTTATCTTCGTCCATCAACATGTATTCAATGTCGAGAATGTTTTCGCCATTTACGAATATTAGGAATACATCGTCGTCATTAGATAAATATTCAATACCGTGAACATTGATAGATTGCTCTGTAATGGCTAGATCAAGTGATTCCATGAACCAATTAAGAGGTATATTAATTGCGTGAAGATGCATTATGTCGCCTTCTCCTCCATGTATATGTCCATAACCGCTTTTCATTGCATAACGTGTTTGATTTAGATCCAAGGCTTCGCCGTTAATGTAAACAAGAATGTCAAGATGTTCATGTGTTGAACCCATTGGACCAATTTGGGGTCCAGATATAACTGAGAATAATCCGTAACCAATTAAAGCAATAGCAATTAGGTAAATAGAGTAAGTTCTAACAAGTTGAATTTGTTTGGATCGCTTCTTTTGTTTTTTACGATCTTGTCTTCTTTGGTCTTTCTCGCGTTTTTTATTGATCTTGTCGTCGCTCACAAAGTGAGATTATTATGAAGTATAATATAAACAGATATAATTTACTGGAGAAAATTTACGAAGGAGGTAACCTAACATTAAATAAATTGTCAGAAATACGGAGGTTTTCTTCTGCAGTGACTGTAAAGTAGACTTGGGATTTTCTTTGAAGCAGGTTATTAGATCCTATTGCACTAGCATTCATGGATATTGTGTATTTTATTGTAACAGTTTCGTCTACCGATAATTTATTTACAATAACCTGGTCGTCGGAGATAGTTGTAGATGATCCAAATGTTTGTTCAATTGATACGAGAGAATACCAATCATTGTCTGGTTCGAAATTGAGATTAATCACTACATCGTTAACATCGACTTTGCCAAGGTTTGCAATACGTAAAGCGAAAACTTCTTCCATGACACCCTGTTCGTCGCTTTGAATAGGACGATATTCTTTGTTGTATTCGTCGGCAATTCCATTTAATTCAGCGTCAACAGAAACAATTAGACTAACATCGGGTCTAGTAATCGATGGATAAATGAATGCAGACGAGGAAAGAATTACTACGAATGCAGTTGCAAATATGGCTATTCTAAATGTACTATTCATGGATTAACACCTTTTGTATGAAATTATTGAGATTTGAGATAATATAATAATTATCAATTTCTGACAATAGTATAATGAGTTTTTCAAAAGATCGTAGAATTATTGTAATAATCATTGCAATGGTGATGGGATTGGGAGTTATTGTAATAGGCATGCCAGATTCAAATTTTCTACCTCAACAGAATTCTGAGAGCGAGTCAGAGGAAAAAGAAATTGTTGAGGAAGAAAGAAGACCACCTGAGGAATTTCATGTCGATGCAGTAAGCAAGTCTGTATACACACCGGCCATGTTGAACATACAGTTAGGGGACACAGTAACATGGACAAACATTGATTCAGAAGTCCATACAGTATCTAGTGCAAATGTTACTTCTGATGGCGGAGTATATTTTCATGAGACTTTGCTGCCAGGAGAAACTTACAGTGTTACTTTTGATACTCCAGGAACGTATTTCTATTCATGTATGATCAAGTTTCACGGAATGACGGGAATAATCAGAGTTTCATGACTAGATTTATGATTATTTACATTAATTGATCAATCACGACGCATATATTTTACTTGTAAATTTTCCAAGGTCATTTTCTGCACTTGATTTAGGCCTTCTATTT
>Ga0207961_1000020_pt1 | contig 46815 bp, 35 predicted proteins | sample Knorr_S7_td_250__FD_185596 | JGI IMG/M metagenome (GOLD analysis project Ga0207961, IMG submission 185596) | Marine microbial communities from Southern Atlantic Ocean transect - Knorr_S7_td_250_ad_252m_LV_B (SPAdes) (version 2) | ecosystem: Environmental > Aquatic > Marine > Oceanic | place... | reverse complement strand
AGGGACCTCTAAAGCCCCCTCATCGATCCACTGAGCAATTAAATCAACCTGATCCGAGCTTAGAGTACCGCTAGGTGGCATACTGCCATTGTTCACACGTACCCATAGAAGGCTATTTGCATGATCACCTGCTACAATAGCTGCTCCACTGGTTCCACCATTCATTACTCCGGAGTATACAGTGAGATTTAGTCCATTTTGACTCCCATACTGGTGGCAGCTGGTACAGTTGTTATTAAATATAGTCTGGATCTGTGTTTCATAATCCACCTGGGCCTGGATCATTGTTAAAGATATAATAAATAAAATACTAGATATCATTTTTTTCATTTTTTCCTCCATAAACTTGGATGTTAATTTGTTTTTCTATGATTCGACAAATACTTCTACACGGCCGATATTTTTATCTCGACAATTTTTTCGATCTCTCTCACGAAATTCTTCTAGGCTTGAAAGTTCTTTTTTTGTTAAGAGCTCTAAGTGTTCTAGAAGCTTAATAGTTCCGATAGGCATTGCCCTACTGCTACCATCTAGCACTTTTAATGATATGCCAATATTTTTCCCGTCTCTATTTCTAAGCGCAATACCTCTTACAGACTCTCCGCCACCTTTTGTTACACCATTGCCTTGTAATGCCTCAATGAATTTAGTATCAAAGTGGCCTTTTCCTGCTACATTATATGGGTAAGATACCATCGCGTTATAAGCCCGAACCAGCTCAGTGTATTTATCTGTAGCTAATAGCTGATATAATCGCGCAATAGTTTCCAATGTAAAAAACGCTGTCGGCACTGAACAGCCGTCCGTTTCCATAGGAATATCTTCGATTCCAGTATACTCCTGTAAAAGACTATATATTGCTTTTTGTACAGGATGATCTGGATCTATATAACCTCTAGGCTTCCCAGTAAGGTTTTTTGCTAGCGACAACATCCCCGCATGCTTTCCGCTGCAATTATTATGAAGCGGACTAGGGTCTTTGCCTGATCGAATTAGATCGTGTCTGGAATTAATATCTGCTGGAGGATGAACACCGCACTCATAATTATCAGTGGTATACTCTAATTTATTTAGCATGCTTTCTGCGGTCTTGACATGGACACTTTCTCCTAAGTGAGATGCACACATCAGAGCAATCTCATCGTCAGCAAATCCCGCAGCATCTACTGCTCCGGCTTTGATAGATGCGGCCGCCTGAAAAGGTTTTAAAGAGGACCTTATGCAGGTTAGATAGTTAGAGTCACCTGCCGAATAAAGAACAGCACCTTTATCATCAACAACAGTTGCAAAGATGACGTGTATGCTTTCTGTTAAATCTCCACGGGTAACTCTGCAAAGGATTGGCATCAGGATCAGTATACCAGGTTAGATACAAATTCGAATCGGAAACCTTTTTTCTGCAATACAGGAATCTCTTTCGCGAGTACATTCAGAGTCTGAGGCTTAACATGTCCGATACCGATTGCGATACCCTTTTCTTCAGAAACATCTGCAAGCTCCAATAACTGAATTTTGATTTTTTCCTCATCTAACTCATTATCTAAAAAAACGTCTCTCTTATTAGTGGGAACTCCATACTTGCGCATTGTGGTCTCTGCTAAAGAATTATTCGTAGTTCTACTGTCAATGAAGAATTTCTTTTTCTCTTTTATCACACCAGCAACTAGGGTCATAACACGAGAGTCTGCAGTCCCTCTTGAGCCCTGATGATTATTTAATCCGATTGACTCCGGAAGCAGGTCAAATGCCTTATTAATCCGATTTTTTATTTCGTCATCCTGAAAATATGACATCAAAACATATTCCTCTTCACCATATGTTTTGCCAATATTTTCCATAGGCAGGTGAACAATAATCTCATAACCGGCATCATACGCTTTTTTGGAAAATAATTGACTATAATCATGCCCCGGGATTATTGCATAAGTTAGTTTCCCAGGAAGCTGTAAAAATCCGTTTGAAACATGGTCATTACGATAACCAAAATCATCAATAATTAAACCGATAACACCTCTCATTGGCACCTTAGCAGTTTCAACTGGGGTTTGGCTACTTGTTTGCTTTTCTAATGTATCCGGGGATATTGTTGTTATTTCGGTCTCAACAATATCATTCTCTAATTCTGTTAAATGATCTTGCTGTTTTTTTAATACAATTAGCAGTACTACAACAAAGAGCGTTAAAACATAAATCGCTAAGGTTTTATAGTCCTGCTGCACTAGGGTAACCGAAAGCTCATACTAAAATTTTTGGGGACACCAATATCCTGCGATCCAAAACGTATCGCATAGGTTACACCAAAACGACCATATACTAAACCAGATCCAAATGATAATGAGGTCGAATGTTTCGTAGTAGAAAAACCACCCAGTAGCCTTATTTGCTTCCACTGAGCGTAGTTACCTATTTTTATTTTCCAGACATCATTCAATGATGAAAACTCACTGGTTATATGAAAATTATTTTTGATGCTATTTAATACTAAATTTTTAGAAACCCCTGCTAGTATCCTAGTCGGTAAATTCGGTTTTTCTTGATAAAACTTAGAAGCAGTACCAATGTTCAATAGAGACGCACCGATTCCCCAGCCATTACTAAAAACATTTGAATACCCAAGATCTACAGAAACGCCCGTGGAATGTTGATCATAAATAGTAAAATAAAGTGCACTAATGGTAGCCCCAATCTGACCAATAGGGGTCTTGTATGAAATTCCAGAACCGATTGAAAATCCATAAGCGGCAAAGGTTGTGGTCGGGTCATCTGATGGTCTGTCTTCTCTATACTCTAAATCAGTAACACCTGCCTGTCTCAAAAAAATTTTATTATTATAGTTTCCAACTTTGTGAACATAGTTGACTCCAGACATTCTTATATCTCCATACCACTGACCGGAATTAAAATATAATGATGGAGAAGACTGGACAGCCTCTATAAGCGAAGGATTTACACTGGCTGAACCCCCAAAAGAAACATGAGACCCCATAGCAAGATCATACGCGTTTTCAGGGAAGGTCAAAAACTGAGTTCCAATAGCAAATAAACCAGAACAATAAAAAGTAAGATAAATAATAAATATTCTAAAAATTGAACCCATAAGAAAGCGTGTGTGCTAATTGTGAAGCCCAGTCCATTGAAAAAGTATAGTCTATACGTGAGTCATGGTCTTTGATTAGGTCATATTCAAGACCCCATCCAAATGCGATTCTTCCGTTTCCAAGTCCCCCACGAATATAGTATAGATCCATGTAGGTATATTCAATACCTATTCTAGGTGATAAATTAACAAATGTATCCTCTGAAACTTCTTTTCCGACTCTATAGTTTGTGATAAAACCAGCGTCCGCGACTACAAGTATGCTTTTGTATATAAACTTCGTTCCAAACCTATATATAGTAGGAAAGTATTCGCTGTAAATCCTTCCTTCAGCATAAAGATCCCCCGAGTCCCAGTTATACATTGAGTTTAGATCTTGTATCATTAAACCAACAGTGGTTGATTTACCTGATCTAATTAAAAAACCAATATCAAAACCAATACCACTCCCTTTATAGGACTCATTTATTGGCAACTGATTCTGTAAAATTTTAATGTTTGCACCAAAAGAAAACCAAGGCAGTATCCTTTGTGCAAAAGATATCATTAAAGCATCTTCTCCGGTCTGCATCATTGTTGTTTTTTCACCGGCACTGTTTCTGCCTTGAATATCTGTAACGCCAGCGCTGATCCAGGCAATACCCAAGCCAGCAGTCGGAGGCAAAGGCGTTGCAAAACTAAGACCTGAGAGCCTTCTATCAAGAGACATGCTTGAGTAGGAAAGACCAACCTGTCTGTTTATCAAAAATGCTGCCCATGCAGGGTTATAGAAAGTAGCAAAACCATGGTCTTTTTCCGCGGTAAAAGCACCCCCCATCGCAATCGAACGGGCCGTAATACCAAGCCTCAAAAAACTGCCAGAAAGACCCCCATAATCTTGAGCAAATAAGACTGTAATAAATAATATGTGTGTGTATAAATATTTTCTCATTTTACTACGATTAATTTTGTCCAATTATCACCCGGAGACTGATTTCTTGAGCTAGAAAAATTGAGCCTAATAAAATAAACACCATTCGCCACATGATTCCCAGTCAAATCACGACCGTCCCACTTGAGAGCTCCATAATAAGAATTTAGATTATATATTTTTGAGTGCACTTTCTCCATAGCAAAATTAAAAATATCTAACTTTACCTCTTTGTTTACAATGTTACCAATATGAAAACGAACATACCCATCATTATCTAGCTGATTGTGAGATAATGGTGAAAAAGGATTTGGATAAGCATAAACCTCTTTCGGATCATGATCCGCCTGATATATTTCCCACGTACTGCCCTGAACATCAGGAGATAAAGCTACTCCATCAGGAGTGCCAATCCAAAGCTTAGGAATTGTATCACGATCATCAATTGAAACAGCATAAACGGTGTTCGTTAATATCTGCCTTTGGTTGAGCATACTTTTTTCAATTGCAGGGTCAAACCTGGCCCAGTTTTCACCATCTAAACTTTTCCATAGCCCTGATTTAGTTGCTACAAACACCAATGAGTCTTTCGCATCGATATTATATACCCTCTCTCCGATAAGAGCTGTCTGCCAAGAAATTCCATCATCTCGTGAGTAGCTCAGGCCTTGCAGCTCTCCTGTTTCACCAGTGCTAACAGTTGCAGCCCATACGGTTGTTTGTCCTCTCCATACTTGCTTTGCTAGGCCAACAACAAAGTTTCCCGAGAGCCCGCTAGTGGGATACTTATAATGGTCCCACTCTATACAACTTAAAATCTCATACTCATTTGGGGATATTTGTGTTATCTCCTCAATTAATCTTCCTTTATTAATACCATTTGCTGTCCCAACCCAGACCCTTTCTCCATATGCTAACACAGAAAAAGCTTTATGGTTATGGTTTCCTCCGTCAGAAGGGTCACGAGGATTTAGATAATAATTTTTTAGTACCCGAATCTCATCACCAGTGATAAGTGATGAGGTATCTACAAATGCACTATCTTGACAGGTAGACAAAGCATTTTGCCAGTCCATAGGCATAGGTATGTTCTGTGGCTTTCTTAGACCAATAGATAAGTCATACCTTCGCAGCCCACCTGCCCAGCTTGCGACCCATAGATACTTACCCGAGATAGAGGCATCATAAGTAACATTTGCCTGGGGCACTGTGACCGGCAGCTGCCAGAAATAACCTTCTCCAAAAGGGACCTCTATATCTGTTTCACTATCTATCGGCTGAGGTAGATACTGCCACTGGATGGCTTTTGTGGCTTTTGTGATGCCAAATACAATTGGCTCATAGTTGGTAAAACCTTTGTCATACGCGGAGGTATAACTTATTGAACCCGGGACAATTAAAAGCTGAACCTGACCAACACCAAACTCAGATACTGATTCCACAGTAAAGTATAAAACTCTTGAAGAATTACTATTTTTAATTTTTATTACTGTATTTGCCTGAATACTATCTAACATGCTTATTCTGTCTGATTCATTTACGGGATTAAGTACCATAAAACTTCCTGTATATCCTATGCCAGGCTGATACTCGCTGTCAAACCCGAAATAAGCGCCATTGGCAGTGTCTGTGCCTAGACTGTCCCATAAAAAACTATATTCCATGACCGTTGTTGGCGGAGTGTCATACCAGGAACCAGCATCCGATGCGATTGCCAATCCCAGTCCTATAGGAGTATCGTTATCATCTCCAGCAAATGCCACTACCAGCGAATCTTTTATCGTAGCAATAGCAGAAACACCTCCATACGGAAGAGTACTCGTAATCGCACTTGGATTGCTCAAAACATCAACTATTGAATCAGTGGTTGACTGATAAGTAAATGCAGAATTTCCATCATGCATTGACAGTCCTCGGCCAGTACCAAACCATGTTAGTGAGTCACCCATTAACCGAATCTCTGCGACTACGTTGCTGGCAAAACCGTCATCGAAATAAGACACCTCACCATCGCCGGCTGATTTCAAACTAAACCTTGTAGGCGAAGCGACCTGACCATAAATAATAGCAAGTGATACTAAATGAAAAAAAATATTATTGAATAACAACTTCATGTGTAGTCGGGAGGCTGTATTCATCCTCCTTATCCTGTGTAATAAACTCCCATCGGAATGTTCCTGTTTTTGTCTGATACTCCGGGTCAGTGTTTCCACTACCAAATACTGGTATTTTAAAACTATAGGTCCCATCGCTGCTAGTTACATCACCACTCGTTATATCAGGTAGGTATATAATATTCTCACTGCCATCATCATACAAATAAATATAATTACCTTTGTTCATCATTGAGTCTCCCTCAACATGATAAGAGGTAAACCCAACCCACTTTATATTATCCAGCCCATCCGCATCAAAAACAGTAGCACTAACAAGGTGCAGCGATAGAGTGGCACCAGAAGGCCTGGTAATTGTGTCAGGAGATGCAATACTAATTATTCTAGGAATAATATTCCCGATCTTAAAAGAAGAAGACTTTTTTTCTGTTTGCCCAACATAAATGGCTAAAATATTAATATATACACTACCAGAGTCATCCCCGAGGGTATTATTGATAACCGTACTATCATTCTGAAACTTTAAAGTATATATATCATCCTCTGCAATAATATCGCCGTCCATGCCATTATCTTTTAAAATCAAACTATCCGGAGCATTTTCTTCTTTGGTTCCGTACCATTCAACAATCACGTTATCAAGAATTTTACCTTCTGCCTCAGGTAATACCTTAGCACTAACATAAAGCATATTCACATCCTGATGAAAATTAAACTGAGCATCAGATATATAGGCTACTGAATCATCATCTGAGTCTTTCACAGTACACCCACAAAAGAATAAAATCAAAATCAAAATATTTAGTTTATTAGTATGCATTCTACTTTAACACGTTAGCTACTCTATGGATTATAGAATTTACGATTATATATGTAGTCCACCATTAGCTTCCCGACCTGCTGAAGACTATGTGCACTGCAATTTTCCGGGATATCATCCATTGTATGCCAATAATTTGTAAAAGAGTTTGGATATTTAAAATCAATAATGTCTATAGTAGGAATACCCGCATACTGGTTTAAAGGGACGTGATCATCATAAATAGCAGGCCCGACTACACCCTTGAAAGCATTGAGACCCATATCTTTAGCCCTGTCCCATAGCTTTCGAACAAGTTTCCCATGAAAATTCAGCGAGTATCTTTCTATCGGAAGCGAGAGCTCTCTGTCGCCAACCATATCTAGTATTATACCTTCTTTTATACCTTCAACAGGGAGATTCTTTGAAAAGTAAATAGAGCCCTTACAATAGCTCTCATTATTACCAGAGACACCACTGTCTTCAGCATCAAAAAATACTAGGTTGATGCCTATTGGCGGTGAAGAAAGTTTAAGCAATCTTGCGAGCTCAAGGAGCACAGCGACACCAGATGCTCCATCATTGGCTCCAATAATTGGCTTATCATTGTTAGCACTATTCTTATCTCTGTCAGCCCACGGTCTGGTATCCCAGTGTGCACCTATAAGAACCTGCTCTAGACTTGAAGGATTGAATCTCGCAATTATATTCGTACCATTATAACGTTCCTCTTTTCCGTAAACATCGTACGAGAATTCCTGTAAAAATAGAGTATCAGCAAGGTCTTTAACTATCTCCGTGATATATTTTTTTGTTGCCAAATGACCCACAGAGCCAGGATGTCTTGGCCCAAACTCACACTGATCTACAAGGTGTTTGTAGGACCTTTGTCCATCAAAAACAGGTAGCCCTGTATCACAGCTTAGATGCACGACTGAAAGAAAAGAAAATATGATAATAAAACGCATCACTATCCTGTTATCGCTATGTTAATATCAAAGCCAAAATCTCTGTCTACTTTTTCACCCATCGTCCTACTATCACTCTCCCTATACTCATAGCGTAAACCACCAGATATTTTATTTGAAAACTGGTACGAGATCCTTAATCCAGCTTTCCAGTTTGAAGAAAACGCACCTTCCTCAAGATCGATTTTATCCCCAGATTTGAACTCTTTACTATCATTCATATCAAAATTTAGTGTAAAACTGACATTATTATTCAGCTTGAGATCTCCATAATAAGGAATTGGTATCGTCATTCCACCTCTATGAGTATAGGTCGCTGTAGATGTATAGCTATGATCTTTTCTTATGGTAAGGCCAGTAGGTAGCTCATCTAGAGACAAGTTTCTATTGTGTCTAAATGTGAGGGAAATATTTTTTTTCAGGCTCATGTTTAAACCGAGCAGTGGCGAGTAATTCATATTTATCCTAGAAGAGCGCTCATAGTCTTTATAATCTTTTACAAAACTTCCTAGGTCAAAAAAGCCCATATCGTCTGGTGTCACATCCTCAAACTGCCAGGATCTTGTTTCCTTGCCAGCGTAGCTATGATCAAGCGAAGCGCTCTTTGCAAACCACTTAATAATCGGCCATTTCTCAACGCCACTAACTCTAAAACTCCATCCAGGGAAAGGTGTTCCCTCTTGAAAAAGTTCATCAAATGTGATATAATCTCTGGTCATAGTCCTCTGTTCAACTCCCGTACCACTGACTACACTAGAAAAATTTTGAGAAAAATTAAAATTAATCGTAACTAACCTTGATAGTTTTAATCCAGAACGAAGCGAACCATCTCTTTTGTGATCCCAGCTACCAAGATTAGTACCAACTTCTTCCGATTGCTGAAGGCCATGATCTGGAATCCAACCAAATTTATAGCCAGTAGGGACCTCACCAATCACTTGATTGGCCGATCTGTTAAGCGTCTCTGTATAGCTTAATGATATTGGATTAATCTTATCTATAAGTCCATGTATAAATGTCAGAGATTTTATTTCCTTCGTCTCTTTTTTATTTTTTGTATTATTAGCTTCCGATTTTCCCCTTGTCCTAGATCTACTGTTTCTAGTTCGACTTGTGTTTCTTGTATTGCTTGAAGGCGGCTTATATAATAATTCCACAATCTGTACAGGAGTGAGTGTAAAACTTGAGCTAAATCTAAGATTAGAACTAATATTTTGTCCCTCTCTTGATAGGTCATCTGTCCAACGATAACTAGCAGTATAGCTCATGTTTGGCTTTAGCCACTTAAAAAATTGTGGACTATATGTTGTGTTCATTGTCTCAGTCACGTTTGTAACAAGTCCCGGGTCTAGATTCTTTAATGCCATCCAAGCATATCCTCGATAATCGTTTAACTTACTCTGCCCGGCCCAAGCATATTTAGTAGACAGGCTATTTGTAAATTTGTAATCAAGGTTCATATTTCTACTGAGCCCAAAGTTATAACTATCAGGAGATCTTATTGATGACCTGGTCTCGTTCCATGAAAGTTTCTCTGTAAAATTTAGTGCGGTGTTAAACGCTGATGGCGTATAATAAAGTTGCCAATCACTTAAAGATCCGATTACAGGAATTTCTTTCGCCCACTTTAATGGACTTATGTAGTTGTCTCTGCCAAAAGGAAAATTATAGCTTATTTTCCCTGAATAAGACTCTGACCATTTTTGAGTATATGTAATATCGGATGACCTAGACTGTGATGCACTAAAATTAGTTTTTATATTGTCAATCGTATACTTTATTAGTTTATTATCGGATTTTGAAGTTTTGGATAAAGATGTACTAAAACTAATCGACTCACTCTGAGAAATAATTGTATCAGGAGGCGCAACTTTATCTACCAGAATATCCTCACCAGGAAAATATTTTGGGGTATTGGTCGCTCTGCTAATTGAAGCGTTAACTGGTAGACTAAACCCCCATGACCTTGGTAACAATCGATGTATATCAATTCTTCCAGATATATTAAAATTTTCTGCTGTACTTGTTCCCTTTGATAGTCTCTCCTGCAAACGATGAAAGTCTGCGTCCTGCCTGCTATAAGTAAAATTAGCTGTACCTAAGTCTGCAAGTTTCAGCGTTGACTGTACTCGCATAGCAATACCACGATCCTTTTTTACACCACTCAGTCGGAGCTCATCTACCCAGACCTCACCACTGATAATTTTATCGGAAGTATTTGTTACTCCCATAATAAAATATTGGATCCTATTGAGCGCTGGCTTGCCCTTGATATATACTTGCTTACCTGTTTTTATTCCTTCATCATCGGTATATATATATCTTTTTACATCAGCAGAGTCCACAAAAATATCCGTTTCTTTGAATCGTTTTATAGAGATAGAGTCTTTCAGTTTTAGCTCTGCCAACCAGTCCAGCTCAAGCTCAATACTATTCCTGCCTTTATCCTCATCCCACCCGCTGTATACGGGCTGGGTGATCTCATAATAATCATCTCCGAGTCCAAACCTAAGAAAGATTTCAACATCTGTATTTAAATATGTTACCCATGGACTATTACCAAATACATACATTTTCATTAGGTCATATGTCATGAAACTTCTTTTTTGATCATCATTCAGTGTGTATAACGTTTTCTGTGCCGATCCAGAGTGATAAGGAGGCAAATTATTAAACTGCATTACCAAAGACTGTTCTTTTGACCTTATTTGGTTTATCCTATCATACTCACCTTTTACTCCATCTGGGGGCTGATAGTCTGAATTATCTTCAGTATTAATTACGGCAATCTGAAACGATGGTATATTTTTATCAGCTGTCTCTATCTCTCTTTTAGGGTCAACAATCAAATTTTCTTTTTTTAGCACTGGCGAAAGATTACGATTACTTTCATAAGGAGGTGAATATATTCCTAGCTCTTGCCACTCGTTACCGACAATCTCAATTTTTGCTATCTGCAGTGTTGAAAATGTAGAGTCTAAATCGGAGACAGCTAATCTTATATATCTTATTTCATTCCACTCAGTAGAGCTTACATTATTAAAATCAGTCAGAGGTATTCTATATAGCTTCCAGCCTGTTTGGATGCCATTTTTTTCCGTTTGACCTGCTAAATATGTGGTGTCCATAAGATTAAAACTTGCAGAGAAATAGTCATTGACCTTATCCAAAAATCCAGATCTGTCTAGATCCTCAGTGTCTGGATATTTCCCACCTTCCTGAATCTTTGAACCAGTTCCATTGCCCTCAGTACCGTTCGCCTTAGAATAGTCTTGGCTGCCTTGGTCATAGTTCCAATTATCTCCATTAGGATCATTAGGGTCAACATCGCTTTCTGTATTAATCAACTCTGTCTCACCCTGGTCGATATAGTACTGGTAAGAATTCTGCTCAAGACACCCTCCCCAACCATTTTCGTACTCATCAAAGCAACCATCTAATCCCGTATCTTCTGGATCCTCTAAAAATCCATTACCCAGTGTAAGGCCAGCTTCTGGAACATCTTCCGTGTTTAACATATTATTGCCGTCCCAGTCTTCGCTTATTTTACCTAAATCTATAGTTAACTTGCCCCTGGTACCTTTGAGCCAAATCTCAAAAAACTTACTCTGAGTTTGGTCATAATCTCCAGAATAGAGAGATGTGGTAACGCCAACCCATGTTGAATCATTGTTTACATTTTTTTGATGAGCTCTTTTACGATGTCTAAGGATAAGAACATCTGTGGTCTCATTTCCGGCTTGTACAGAGGTTGACTGATTTGGCCAAATTTCTCTAGTTCGAACTGGTATATATGGGTTATACCAGAAAAGCTCACCTCGATTAAGTTGAGAAAAAGTTCCAGAAAATATTCCTAAATCTTCATCGTAATAATATGGTGTCGAAGATTCTTTCCAAAAGCGGCGCTGGATAGATGGAGAGGTTGTACGTTTTGAGCCTTCAAAATCATCAATAAATGCCACACCATTAGGGTCTCCAGTGGAAGCATTATTTATCGAATTGGGATTAGGTAGCACCTGTGCAATCTCGCCCTCTACCGACACACTAGTCATTTTATCTGTTTCAATCACAGGAAGCCTATCTAAAAATCTTGTGACACCATCCATCTCCCACTCATACCGTCCATTCAGATCCCAAATAAAGTTACGGGTTGGCTCATAACCAACTTCTATTTTCTGGTTCATTATTGACTGATTATAATAAAGAGCCGTGGCACCAATAAATGATTTCTCACCCAGATCCATCTGTGCACGGGTTCCAAAGATTGTTTTTTTATCAAAAGACACTATCTCATGCCTGTCATAACGAACCTTTAAATCTGCATTAGGATCTTCGGCCGCGCTACCCATAAGAACTATTGTGCCAGTAAAATAATCAATCTGGTAGTCAACACCTCGCTTTAAAACAATATTATTTTGGACCACCTCTTCACTACCTTCTACCAACATAAACCCTAGATTGATTGTAGAACTTTGATTACTATACTTGGTCTCAATCACAAATCGATTATCACCGTTAACCTCTGAATTGACCGAAGAGGTATACATAACGCCTGAGCCCAGCTGCCCTATTAACTCTTCTACCGTATTCCCTCCTTGTAATGAATCTGAAAGTGCAAATGGATGTAAAGATGGAATAAGCAGCTCCCCATTAAGCATGTTTAATATGTTCCCCGACTGGGTATCAATTATTTCATCATACTGCCGCACTCCGTTTACATCAAGGCTATCGAGGCCAAATAGTGTAATATATGGTAAGCTCGTTGCTCTGTCACGGTCACTCTCAGGTGTAGAACGTTTGTTGATTATCTTAACCTCAAACCCTTCTTGATTAATCTGTGTGGTCCCAAGATAGTATACATTTTTGAACATAAGCGGCCAACTAGGATGATTTGGGTGGCTGTTACGAGGCTTGAGCATCATCAATGACAGATTTGTCCCTACGGAGTCTGCAGCAGCGCCAACAACAAGCACCGTGTCTCCTGTATTACGATCCTCTAAAATAAAAGAACAACCAAGGATCTCATTCATTACCATATCTCTTAATCGTATATAACCTAGGTCTGCACTAAGCACATAGTTTGTTCCTGCCTCTAGTCTAATAAAATTCCCTGTCTCATTATCATCAATATATGCTGAGTCTAGCGGATTTAGAGGGTTTATATATGCCGTTCCTGTGACTGCACCGGCTTCATTGGTATTGATTGATTTATATAGCTCGAAATTCTTTACTACAAGATTACCAATATAGTGTAATCCATTACGCAATGGATAAAAAGACGGTATATTTACCTGTTGAATTACTAGATTGTGGACAACGGCTGTGTCAACCCCATTTCGAAACCAGGGATGAATAAAAAAGTACCTATTTTTGAGCCAGTCCACATCACGAATCTGCTGTGTATTCGATTGCGCGCCTCCCTTGTACTCCTCCTGCTCTTTCTTTGCTTTTTCAATTGAAGCGATAGTCGTAATGTCTATAGGTCCTAGTTTAGATATAGATTTAATCCCAAATAGTCCCTGGTTTTTCCCTGAAAACGTAACATATTTTGTAGAGGGTAGTGATAGTGAAATGTTCCCCGCTTCAATCTTTTGAACAATATCATCTTCTAAGCCATCATAGGCAATCCGTATGTTATTCTCCCAGTCAAACTGCCTCTCAGAATCCTGGTCCATACTTACCGTTATCCTGTCTCCAATCTTGCCCTGAATGTTAAGATGCTGTTTCTGATCAAACTCTAAGTGTGTATTCTGTGTTTGGCTAAGTGATGACCTGACTAATTCTTGATCTTGAAATATCATGTTCCCAGTTATTGTTACGTTCCCATTTAGACTAAGAGAAGCACGTCCTAGATTACCAAGATCCACGCCCACCACCTCCATCATTTGACCTTTTCGTTTACTAGAACCATCTTTTGAATCTTTTTGCATTATTTCAATTAGCTTTAGATAACTTTTTCTTTCGTTATATTTTTTTAGATACCACTCTACGTTTGAGCTGAAAGGCATCCTATAAGACTTACCATCTATATATTCATTTATTGTTATAGCGCTCCAATCTTTTGCGAGAACAATCTCTGTTTCTCGACTATCATATTTTATGTTCAATATCCCTTTAGGATTAGAGGTTGAGTCAATAGGCTGGACGAGATTTGTTATATGATCCGGAAATGGGTTTACAACAAAATCAGATTCTGGAAGATATAGAAATTGTGAATACAATTCTGAATCGCTATAGAATGTAGAGTCTACCTCTTGCGCCATTAGATTTTGGTAAGGAGATAGAGCATTGGGCAAAAGCAATATTATGCCCAAGATAAATGAGTATATGTGTTTTATAACCAACTTTCAGTTTTCAGTTAACTGATAGCAATGTATTCGATAGAGTATCCTTTCCTATTCTATGTTTTCTTTTAATAGTTTACACATTTTCTCTAGCGCCACTCCCCTGTGGCTTATTTTATTTTTCTCTCGCCTCGTCATCTCTGCAAAAGTTTTTCCAGTTTGCTCCACTTTGAACACTGGATCATAACCAAATCCCCCTGTTCCAATGGCGCCCATGGTTATACTACCTTCAATAACACCTTCGGTCCAAAGTTCCTTATTTGTTGAATGAAAACTAACAACCGTCCTAAAGCGAGCAGTTCTAGAATCCATGTCAGTTGAGGACATCTCGGAAAGTAATTTCCTGACATTATCCTCATAAGAGACGTTAATTCCCGCATAGCGTGCTGAATAAATCCCCGGAGCTCCATTTAGAGCGTCAACCTCTAGGCCAGTATCATCGGCTATCGCTGGTTTACCAGTTATAGCACTAACGGTACGAGCCTTTATTAAAGAGTTCTCAAGCAATGTCGAACCCGTTTCCTCAATCTCACCAATTTCTGGGAAATTATCAAGAAATAATATATTTACACCTAATTCGCGTAGGGCAATCAGAATTTCCTTTTTTTTATCAGGATTATGAGTAGCGATTACTATATCTTTAACTAATTCCATTGGTATTTATTATCGATAAATAAAGGAAACCTATCTGTTAATAACTAGCATTACAATAATAACATTTAATGGTTTTATTGATAAAATAGAGAATAGGATCATTATTTTTTGTTATAAATATCTAATTCATTATAGAAGAAAAGTTGAAAAGACGATAAAATATATTAATTTTCGCCGCTCATTTAATCATAGCCTATAATTATTTAGAATATTTTATATAATTAATTATAAATAATAATTTTCTGTTGTTGGCTCGGTAGCTCAGTTGGTAGAGCAGTGGACTGAAAATCCATGTGTCGCTGGTTCGATTCCGGCCCGAGCCACTTCAGAAATAAAAAACAATTATATAAAAATCATCCTCCGTTCAATATTTTATAGAACACCCTAAAGTTTTTGTCGTTTGTATTTTTACACTTTTCCCCTTTGACACAGAATTGATTGCATCCACAAGATACTCACGCTTCACTCTTTTTGGACCATCGTCAATAGCTCCTCGATATCTTAAATCCCCATTTTTATCAAAAAGATAGACATGAGGTGTAACCATTGCCCCAAAGGCTTTTGCAAGCCTCGACCCACTATCTAATACATAAGGAAACATATATTCATATTTTTTAGCATGTTCTTTCATTGAACCAAAACTATCCACTCCATCATGCTGCTTTGCATTAGAGTTAACAGCAACAAACCCAATATCATTTTTTGAACACAACTCTGATATGGGATTATATCTGCCTTGCCAACGAATAACCCATGGACACGTGTTGCAACTAAAAACCACAAGTAATCCATTTTCTTTTTTAAATGTACTAAGCTCTGACTCGTTACCATTGATATTTTTTAATATATAGTCTGATCCAGGCATTTTACTACCTATGGAGATCTCTTCGCTCATTAAAAGTGTAAATGCAATAATGCATAATGTTAATATTCTAATCATAATATTTCTCCTTTTATTTTTAATATCGAATCTATTTTACTAATAAAATATTTTTCATCTTTTTTTCCTTGCCAAAAAGAAAGCAGGTTTAATTCTTTGTTAAAAATGCCTGTGAAGGGCAATGCGCCAGACCAAGAAGGACAAATATCATCAATAAATTCTTGGGTGTTCCCTTCTAGTTTTCTATAGTGTTGTCCCCTGACTTTTTGACTCAATAGAAAAGTTTCAACATCAGCTTCATTTTCTTCCCAGTCAGTACTTAAAAAAACTACATCTAATTTATTGATATCATATCGTTTTTTTAGTTTCACAATATATGGAAACTCCTCGATACACGGTATGCATGATGTGGACCATATGTTAAGAAGCACTAAAGATGAGACATTGTTTTCTTTGATATTATTATACAATTCAGGTACGGTGACTGCTTTAACATTTAATAAATCATTACCACACCTAATGGAAACAAGAATTAATGTGAAAATAATTATATTTTTCATCCGTTAATATTAATGAGTTAATGGCTAAATATTTTATAGAATATCTTAACTGTTATAATTATGAATAAAATATAAATCTCATTGAAATCAGGTTTGTTATTTATCAATTTTTAATTATAAAATTAAGAGTGTGTAATTCGTTAATAATATAGAAAGGAGGTGATCAGTTGTCTAATTTTAATAAAACGCTGACCTCCAAAGGATCAGCTGTGTAACACACCTAAAGGTTTGAACCTTTTAGGAGGTCAGCCGTTACTTTGTATTAAAAACCCTCATTTAATATGAGGGTTTTTAATATCTACTCAATATTTAAATATTCAAGTATCCCTCTCAAAGCGGGTAGTACTCTCTCTCCTGTCTTGTTTAACCTTTTCGTGCTTACGTGGCCAATATCAATCAGCAGGCATTTAACGCCCATTGCCTGGGAGACTTCTCTATCATGAATAGTGTCACCAACTAATAAAATATTCTCCGGCTCCAATCGAGAAGTTTTTAACCAATTAATCCCTGCTTCTATTTTACCATCTGCTTTTTCGTTCTTAATACCAATTAGCTGATTAAATAAGTGACCAATATTATGGTGATTGACCCATCTGACTAAAGAGCTCTGTTTTCCAGCAGAGAGTATCGACTGTGTAGCCCCAGATTCATTAATCATCTTAAGTACAAATTCTGCATCTTTGTGTAACTTACAATCTTTAAATCGACTTTTATAATATTCTAAAAACCCCGAGATCGGAAAATGCTCTTTCGTAAAATCAAATCCCAACTTTTCATAGTATTCTATAACAGGAAAACAAAAAACATCTCTGTAAGTTTTATTGGATACCAAAGGCATACCCCTAGATCCTAATACAACATTAATCGCCTCTATACACAGCCACCTGTCATCTAAAAGTGTACCGTTCCAGTCCCACACTATATGCTTATATTTCATTTATATATTTAATCCAAAAATTTGATATCAAAATTAGATAAATAGAAATACAACAAGTAGTGCCAATACAACAAAATAAACCCGAATTCATTAGACTATTAGAAAATAATCTAAAATCAGAACTTCCAGGTGAAAAGGCGCATGATATAATGAGGACCGGGCCAAAGCTTCCTAAAGCCACAGAATATTTAACAAAAGCTCCCGTACCCTCTGCCGTGTTGATTTTATTATTTCCTAAGCGCGATTCATTCAACTTTATACTAACACTGAGATCAAAAAATGTGGAAACACATAAAGGACAAATTTCACTTCCTGGCGGCGTTCAAGAAGGAGATGAGTCTTTAGAAGAAACTGCTTTGAGAGAAGCCAATGAAGAGATTGGAGTTTTGCCAGAGACAGTTGATATTATTGGAGAACTTTCTACAATCAATGTACCCTATTCAGGATTTAAAATTTATCCTTATGTTGGATGGACAAATTCAACCCCAAATCTAAAGGCATCTGCCGAAGAAGTAGAAAAAATCATTATTGCGTCGATTACTGAATTATTAAATAATGATAATCAAAGAAAAAAAACCACAGTCCTCAGAGGCCTTCCAGTAACCATGCCATATTTTAATCTAAATAATGAGAAAGTATGGGGAGCCACATCGATGATTTTATCAGAGTTTAAACGGTTAATCAGCTGAAGTTTTTGTTATCTACAGGTTCACTATTAAACTAATTAGTTAATTTATCTTCTACTTTTTTCTCGATTGTTTTTATAGCTGATTCTTTCACTTTCTCACCTGTTTTTGAGACGGCATCTTTTAATATTTCTGCTGATTTTGATACTGACTGTGAAATCTCCGTAGTATTCTTCCCTGTATAATGCAAATACGCAATATATAAAACAAAAATTGATGCGGTGACAAGAACGAGCTTAATAATTTTTTTAATAAATCCATAGACAACCACAATCGCTAATATAACCGCTATTGCTAGATAAACAGGGTTAGCGGTAATTGCTTCTATTATATTTTCCATTACGTTTTATTATAATTGATTGTTTATCGAATATTCAGTTTAGAGTTCGATACATAATATTAATAGATTAGCAAGTATGAAAAAAATAGTATTAATAATATTTCTATCTATAATATCAGCCCAGGTGGAATATCCTGCAGATTCATTATTAGAATCTGAAAATATTTCATATATGAAAAAAATTTTTATTTATCCTGTTACTAGGTGGCAACGAATCTCATATAATTCTAATATTTTTAACTGTCAGTTTTATCCTAGTTGTTCAAATTATTGTACAATATCCATTAGGGATAATGGTGTTATAGCGGGCTCAATTATTGCTGCAGACAGGATTGTTAGGTGTAACCCTTCTGCGCTATATTATCATCAAAAGATTAATGGGGTCTACAATGATGATGACGGAAGATTAATAGATTTTGTAAATCCTAAAATCTATCAAAAGAACAAAAAATCACCAGCTATTGCTGCGATTCTATCAATAGTTCCTGGGCTAGGACGTATTTACGCTGGAAGATTTTATGATGGTTTATATAGTATAATAAATTTGGCTATATCATGGAAAGCTTCTTCCATCGCAATAAAAAACAAGCAGAAAATCTTAGCCCCTGGCTTCAGTGTAACTTTCGCTGTTCTTTATGCTGCTGAGATATATGGAGGATGGAGAGCAGCAAAGTATTATCAATCGCCTCAAAAAAACAAAGCCAACGATTAATCTTTGATGGAGCCGGGTATGGGAATCGAACCCACCTACTACTGATTACGAATCAGTCGCTTGAACCAACTCAGCTAACCCGGCAATAATTAAGTTAATTTAAGAATTCACTTCGGTCTCAGAATACAAAAATTTTACTTATCTTATATTAAATAATTGTTTCTTATGATTATCTATTTGAAAAATTTTAAGCGTGCTAAATTTAGATATCAAATGAGGAAGAACAGATATCTAGATAATTATTTGAACAAATATGTTTTCTAATTGGTTTAACCAATATCTTTCTGAATTAAAATTCTAATAAAATTGAATAAAATTTGAATTCATTATCAAAAATAATTTTACTCTCGCTTTTTATCATATCAAATGTATCAGCAAATAGATTAAAACTAAAAAAAGCAGATATTTTAGAAAGTAAAAAGGTTGGTCGAGAATCAGTAAAATATCTCAAGGGTAACGTTGAATTTCAAAAAGGCCCAGTTGAACTAAAGTGCCAGTACGGCACATACAAAGAAAAAAAAGATATCGCTTATTTATTCGATGAGGTAAACCTTACAAAAGAAACACTATCACTAACATGTGACAGTATAACATTTTATTCTAAACAAGACAGAGTCGAAAGCACAGGAAATCCTAAAGTCAAAGACTTAGACTATAGTCTAAACTCTGATACTTTAATCTACTTTACTGAGATAGATAGTGGGGTAGCACTTGGGCAGGTAGAATTGTTTCAAAATAATCAAAAAATTAGGGCGAATAGAATAGAATACATTAAAAGACCAGGGTCAAACGTTGTATCCTATACCGCTATCGGGAATGTAATTATTGAGGACTCTCTTAGAACGGCCACATGTGGTATGGCCATATATGACCATACTAATGAAAAAACTTATCTAGAAATAAAACCAAAAATACTAGATGAAAAACGTGCTCTTTATGGAAAAAAGATTATTATGAGCTATGACGAAAAGAAATTAAAACAAATATATATTCCCAAAAATGCCCAAGCGTCAACAGCTTCGGAGGGGTACCAGTACAACAAAAAAGATACCACTAAAGCCAGATTAAAATTGCAATTTAATGATGACATGACGAGCACAAGTTTGGAAGGGTTTTTTGATAATGGCACACTGGATTCACTTAGGCTAAGTGGTATGGCCACCACTATCTATCACATTTTTGAGGATTCATTATACAAAGGAAAAAATGTGACATCAGGCGATACAATCATAATGAGTTTTACAGAAAAAGAGCTAAACAATATTTTAGTAAATGGTGGCTCACAGGGTAAATATATTCCTGATACAGTATCAAGTGATATTGAATATCCCCTGATATATTCTGCGGAAAAAATAGATTATCATTTGAAGACAGAAGAAACCGAACTCATCGGAAACGCAAAAGCGTATCATGATAATACAGACCTAGAGGCTGGATACATAAAAGTTCATTGGCCAACAAAAATGCTTAATGCACACCCTAGAAGTATGGCAGACTCTATCTATAAAACAATTAAACCTAGCATTACTGAAAAAGGCCGCGATCCAATGGTGGGCAAAGAAATGATCTATAATCTAGATACTAAAAGAGGAAAAATTATTTATGGAAAAACAAAAGCGGAAGACGGTTACTATAAGGGTAAAGAAATTAGAAACGAGAGTGATGATATTATTTATATAAAGAATTCAGTATTCACTACATGCGATCTTGATACACCACATTTTCATTTTGAATCAAATAAAATGAAAATAATTCAAAATGATGTTGTAATCGCTAAACCAATTGTGTTAAAGCTAGCTGAGATTCCAGTTGCCGGCGTTCCACTAGCAATTTTCCCTCACCAGGGAGGAAGAAGACACTCAGGCTGGATAATGCCAGCCTATGGAGAAAGCCGATCTAGGGGGCAATATATAGATGGGCTAGGTTACTATTGGGCACCTAACGAGTACTGGGACTCAAAATTCACAATGAGTTTTGGTGATCGACAAGGTGCAGTATTAAACATAAAAAATCAATACAGAGTACGATACAAATTCAGTGGAAGTTTCTACATCAGAAACCAACAATTTTTATCAGGCAGCAAAGATATAATTTCTCTCAAAGAAAATAGAAATAGCAATTTTATGTTTCGATGGAATCATGCTCAGGTTTTAAGAAATAATCAAACATTCAATGCTAATACCACTTATTCAAGTAACGGTAATTACAATAGAAAATATGGTCTTGATATAGCTCAGCGTATGGATCAAAAGGCAACATCGAATGTTACCTATACAAAAAGATGGACAAAATCAAAAAACTCAATGAGCTTTAATCTGTACTCAAATCAAGATCTTTTAGTCGATAAAAAAACTGATAGTACGAGCAACTATTATATTGCTCCGACTCAAGCAGGATCTCAGTTAAACATAATCAACAGAACACTGCCAAAAATTTCATTTAGACATGGGCAAAGCAACCTCATCCCTACAATAAATGATCAAAAACGCTGGTACAATAATATTACCTGGAATTATGGATTTTATTTTACCAATAAAGATAGAAAATATTATGAATCAGTATTTATTGATTCACTTAATAATTTTGACTGGGAACGAGATGCAGATGGTAATCCAATAGACACAGTATTTATTGATAATGGTTGGACCCATAGTGCTTCAATAAACGCTCCAACAAAATTATTTAAATATATAAATATTAATCCAAGTATAAACCTAAGATCTGCATGGGTAAATCGAACATTTGACAAGGTATGGAATGATTCAACCAATAACTTTCAAAATATTGAAACAAGAGGCTTTGCAACAAGGACTACTGGCTCTTTTTCATTAAATGCTAATACCAAATTATACGGTGTTTTTGCTTTACCTTTTGGCCCACTCAAAGTCATCAGACATGTTGCTTCTCCATCCATCGGATTCTCATGGACCCCAGATTTTTCGAAACCTATTTTCGGTCACGAATTAGGATATATTGAAACCTATAATGACCCGACCAATGGAAATGCAATTAAGCATGACCGGTTCTCTGGGACAATGGCTGGAAGCACTCCAAGTAATGAACAAAAAAATATTAATTTCTCATTGAATAATATTTTCCAAGCAAAAACCATTACAAATGAAGAGGAAAAAAAGATAGACCTTTTTAGCTGGAGAATGAGTAGTAGTTATAACTTTGCAGCTGAAAAATATAAACTTGCTAATCTTAGATCATCTATTAGATCTAAACTTTTTGGGAAACTTAATCTTGATCTATCAATGACGCATGACTTTTACGGATACGATAGAGAAACTGGAGCAAGAATCAATGAATATAGTGTAAACAAAAATGGTGTTCTATCTCCAAGATTAACAAACGCTAGACTATCCACTGGCTTTAGGTTAAGTGGAAATCGTTGGCAGAAAAATAATGAACAAAAAACAAAAGATATTGACTCTACAGAGATAAACAATGATCTCGCAGGGCCAGGATTACATAACCCAATCAAATCAATAAATAATACAATTAAAGGTGGAAATTTATGGAGTACTAACTTAAGCGTTAGCTATAGCTATAACGCTTATAATCCTTTAAACAAAAATAAGACATTTTGGGTTAATACTTCCTCAAATATTCAAGTGTCAAAATATTGGAAATTGGCTTACCGGGCACGTTTTGATATGATTAAAAAAGACTTGGTAAGTCACAATATATCTTTAAACCGAGACCTACACTGTTGGGAGCTATCACTTAACTGGACGCCGGGTGGTATAGGACAAGGAGTATATGTAAAGCTCAATGTAAAATCACCTACGCTAAAAGATTTAAAGATTGAAAAAAAAGGTGGAGTCTATTCTAAATCTCCATTTTAATCTGCTATTTGTTCTATCAACGATCTTTAAGAAATTAACACTATGATTTATCCAGAGTTAAAACATGATATGCCCGGATTGTCAGGCTGAGTATTTAGATAATATTAATGAATGCGGAGACTGCAAAGTGAACCTTATAGATGCCTGCTCGCTTGACCTTCCTATCCCTGAGATGACATGGATGCCATTACCAACACTTATTGGAAGCACATACGCGGATATGATTATTGAAATATTAAACCAGAAAAAAATCCCTCATTATGTAAAAAGTAATTGGAGCAGTTCTGTTTCAAGCACAACACGATCTGAATTAATTGATGATGTCATTAGAGTTTTTGTTCCTAAATCATATGAACAACAAGCGACAAATATAGTTTATGCTATTTCTGGAGAAAAAAAATGAACCAAATAAGAACAATAAAAGGGACTCATGATGTATTGCCAGATAATTCGAAAGACTGGCAAAGGCTAGAAAAAATAATCCATAAAAATGCTTCACTTTTTGGGTATAACGAAATAAGGACACCAATAATTGAAGAGGCTGGTTTATTCAATAGAGGGATTGGAGAAAACACAGATATTGTTTCTAAAGAAATGTACTCCTGGGTTGATAGAGATAATACCACCATTGCCTTAAGACCAGAGATGACTGCTTCTGTAGTGAGATCATTTATCCAGCATAGTCTAGGTAATCAGTCTTCACTACAAAGATTGTATTATATGGGACCCTCTTTTCGTAGAGAAAGACCTCAAAAAGGCAGACAAAGGCAGTTTCATCAGTTTGGTGTTGAGGCAATCGGAAGTAATAATCCAGAACAAGATGCCGAGGTGATAGCATTGGGCTGGCAGATTCTTTCAGAGGCAGGTATAAGTAACTTAGAGCTTAAACTATCAAGCATTGGTTCAGAGGATTGTAGAAACAAATACAGGAATGAATTGGTAAATTTTTTAAAGCCGTACAAATCAAAGCTATCAAAAGTAAGTCAACAGCGATTAATAAATAATCCGTTACGTATTCTTGACACAAAGAATAAAGATGAGATTGATATCATTAAATCGTCACCTATAATTGAGGACTTTTACACAAAAGAAGATCGCTCACATTTTAAGCAGGTGCAGGACTATCTAAACGCAATCGAGATCCCTTTTAGCTTAGACCCATTATTAGTTCGAGGACTTGATTATTATACTCAAACTACCTTTGAGATTATATCAAATGATATTGGAGCTCAGGATGCCTTGCTTGGTGGAGGTAGATACGATGGCCTCATTAAATCGTTAGGAGGAAAGGATACGCCAGCTGTTGGTTTTGCAGCAGGTATGGAAAGAATACTGCTGGCAATATCTACAAACAAAGATAATGAAAAAACAAGGCCAATTATTTACATAGTCTGCGTTGAAAAAGATGCTCTCGGCTCTGTACAAAAAATAGCAAAAGGCTTAAGAAGCTTAGGCTATAATGTTTTATTAGAAACAATGAGAAGAAGTATGAAAGCACAAATGAGAGAGGCGAATAGATGCGATGCTAATTTTGCGGTTATAGTTGGTGAACAAGAAAATAATGAAAAAACTGTCCAAGTAAAAAATTTAAACGATGGTAACCAGGAAACAATTGATCAGAAAAACTTATTTAATCATTTCAAAAGTTTGACAATTTAATTTTTTCTATTACATTTTATACGCGCGAAGAAATAATCAATAATTTAACTACCATAATAATTATAAATATATGAGTCAAAAATCCCTAATAGTAGTAGAGTCACCATCTAAAGCAAGAACAATAGAACAATATCTTGAAGGTGAATTTGAGGTTATTGCATGTGTAGGCCATGTTAAAGATCTGCCATCTAATAAACTTGGAATAGATATTGAAAATGATTTTGAAATGACACTTGATATACTCCCAAATCGTAAAGATTTTGTTAAGGAATTAAGAAAAAAGAGTGCATCTGCAGAACGAGTGTATATTGCAAGCGATCCTGATCGCGAAGGTGAAGCAATTGCTGCACACCTCGCAAGCGAAGTTCCTGAAGAAAAGCTCGAACGAGTCGAGTTTACAGAAATTACAAAAGCAGGAGTAAAAGAAGGCATGGGCAATAGCCGAAAGCTCAATAATAATTTAATTAGTTCACAAAAAACTAGAAGAATTATTGATCGGCTTGTAGGCTATAAAGTCTCACCTGTGCTATGGGCAACACTGCAAAAAAATATGAATTTTGTTAATACTACATTATCTGCTGGAAGGGTGCAGTCGGCATGTGTAAAAATTTTGATTGAGAGAGACAGAAAAAGACAAAAGTATTTAAGGACTGAATATTTTGATCTAAAAGCAAAACTAAATAAGACTCAATCTGAGACTATGTTTGAAGCTGTACTAATTAAGGTTGATGGGAAAACGATTATATCCAGTAATGACTTTGACTCGGACACAGGTAAAATAAAAAATTCTAAATCATTAATACTAAACAAAAAAGAAGCTGAAAAACTAATCTCTAATCTTGAAAAAGGGAAATGGACAGTCAGCAGTATTAATGAAAAACCAAGAACCTCGAACCCAAAGCCTCCCTTCACAACTAGTACTTTACAACAGGAAGCAGCTCGTAAATTGCGTTTCTCTGCAAAGAATACAATGAGAGTTGCACAGCAACTATATGACAATGGTTTTATCACATATATGAGAACAGATTCTACTCATCTTTCTGAAGAGGCCTTAAATGGATCAAGGACTCTTATTTCTAAGCTTTTTGGGGATGATTATCTGCCAAAAACGCCTAACCAGTACGAGACCAATGTAAAAAACGCTCAGGAAGCGCATGAAGCAATTAGACCCGCACACAAAGTATTCTTAAGTGTCGATGATGTAAACTCAAAACTGGGTACGGAAGCTGCAAAATTGTATGAACTAATTTGGCAGAGAACAATTGCCAGCCAAATGCTGCCAGCGAAATTAAAACAAACGTCGGTGGTCATCGCTAACAAAGAAACTGAGTTTAAAGCAAGTGGCCAGATCATTGTTTTTCCAGGATACATGAAGATATATGTCGAAGGAAGAGATAATCCTGATGCTGAGCTAGCGAATAAAGAAAAAATTCTTCCTGATTTATCAGTCGATGAAAAGCTTGTTTGTTCTAGTCTTGCTGCTCAGGGTCATAAAACAAAACCCCCTGCACGATTTACAGAAGCATCTTTAGTTAAAGAAATGGAGTCTAATGGCATAGGAAGACCATCGACTTTTGCGTCCATACTTGACACAATAGTTCGAAGAGGCTATGTGGAAAAAACAAAGAGTAATCTCTCACCTACTTATTTAGGATTGGCCATTACGCAACTGTTAGAAAATCATTTTACAACTCTAGTGGATAAAAACTTTACAGCAAAAATGGAAAACGAGTTGGATGCAATATCCAGAGGGGAACTAGAGCCCCTGCCATTTATGAAAGATTTCTATTTTGGGAACAATGACTTTTCGGGGTTAGAAACGATGCTTGATGAAAAGGTGGACATAGGTAAAGCATGTACTATACCTCTTCCTGACGGATTAGATAATGATATTGAAGCAAGAATTGGAAGATTTGGGCCATATCTTCGTAAAGAAGATGATTCAAGATCGATTCCACAAGATGTATTTGTAGGAGACCTCACTAATGATATAATCGATTCACTTTTTAAAGATCAGAGAAACGATGAGTCCTTGGGTAAAGATCCAGATACAGATGAAAATATATTATTAAAAAAAGGACCATATGGTTACTACGTTCAGCTAGGAGAAACAACAAAACGTAAAGCTATTCCTAAAGGAACAGATATTGATAAGGTTGATCTTAGCTTGGCAATAAGTTTGTTATCATTACCAAGGACCGTCGGCATGCACCCTGAAACAAATACTCCAATTACAGCAGACTATGGGAGGTATGGTCCTTACCTAAAAATGGAAAAATCAAATGCGCGACTTATAGGTGATATAACTCCCTTAAATGTTACACTGGACCAAGCCGTTGAAATATTAAGTAAATCAAAAAAAGGTTCCAGCGAACTTAGAATTCTCGGGAAACATCCTGAAACCGGTGAGGATCTCATTCTAAAAGAAGGCAGGTATGGGCCATATGTTTCCGATGGGAAAGTAAATGCCGCAATAAAAGCCGATAATGACCCTGCATCTTTAACCCTGCAGGAGGCAATAACTCTAATTAACATGAGAAGAGCAGCTCCAAAAAAACCTCGTAAAAGAAAAAGAAAAAAGAAATGAATAAAACTATAGAAAAAATAGTTTCACTTTGCAAACAAAGAGGTTTTGTTTATCAAAGTTCAGAAATATATGGAGGATTTGGTGCCGTCTATGATTATGGACCACTTGGTGTAGAACTCAAGAACAATATTGCAAGCTATTGGTGGCGAGAAATGACTCAAATTCATGAAAATATTGTTGGGCTAGACAGTGGAATATTGATGCATCCAAAAATTTGGGAAGCCTCTGGGCATGTTGGTGAATTTCACGATCCACTTGTTGATTGTAAACAATGTAAGTCAAGATATCGTGCCGATGAATTATCAGATGATATAGAAAATGAAAAATGGGATAAAATAAAATGTCCAAAATGTGGAACAACTGGAATGATGACCTCTCCTCGACAGTTTAACTTAATGTTTAAGACCCAAGTCGGGCCTGTAGAAGAATCAGGCTCCACTGCATACTTAAGACCAGAAACAGCACAAGGCATCTATGTAAACTATCAATTAGTCCAAGGGTCAACCAGAATGAAAATCCCTTTTGGGATAGCACAGATCGGAAAAGCATTTCGCAATGAGATTATTGCTAGAAATTTTATTTTTCGAACCCGTGAGTTTGAGCAAATGGAAATGCAGTATTTTGTTAAGCCTGGAAATGATGATGATGCAATGAGAGAGTGGAAAGAGAAACGGGTAAATTTTTATACTGAAACTCTTGGTATAAATGAAAAAAATATCAGATTTCATGAACACGTTGAAGGAGAGCTAGCTCACTATGCAAAAGAGGCTTGGGACATAGAATATAATTTCCCTTTCGGATGGTCTGAGATTGAAGGGATTCATAATCGAACAGATTTTGATCTAGCGAGGCATGAAGAATATTCAGGGAAAAATTTAAAATACTTTGATCAAGTAGCAAATAAACGATATCTCCCATACATAATAGAAACATCTGCTGGCCTTAATAGAATGATGCTAGCAGTTCTTTCAGATGCATACTGGGAAGATACTGAAAATAACCGCACTGTAATGAAATTACATCCCAAAATTGCCCCTATTAAAGCCGTTATCTGTCCACTTGTAAAAAAAGACGGTCTCCCAGAAAAAGCAAGAGCTATCGTAGATATCTTAAGACCTCATTTTAATATTCTATTTGATCAGCAAGGCTCTATTGGAAAACGTTATTATAGGCAAGACGAAGCTGGTACACCATATGGAATCACAGTGGACCATCAGACAATGGAAGATAATACAGTTACCCTTCGCCACAGAGATACTCAAAAGCAAGATCGTATTGCAATCGATGATATTTTAAATATAATTCAGTCGAGCCTGGTTTAATCAATATTTCAGTTTTATGAAAATATATATATTGCTTCTAATTACGGTTATTAGCTCTTTATACGCTGCTTCTCCAAACCCTGTTTTTGGCGAGAATGGTATGGTTGTCTCTACAAACGTGCATGCCTCAGAAGCCGGAGTGGCTATTCTAAAAAAAGGCGGGAATGCAATAGACGCAGCAGTCGCTATTGGTTTTACACTAGCTGTTGCCTGCCCAGAAAATGGAAATTTAGGCGGTGGAGGCTTTATAATAGGAGCAACATCTGATGGCAAGGTTTTCTCTCAAGATCATCGGGAGAAAGCCCCTTCAAGATCAGATAGAGATATGTTTTTGGATAACAATGGTTCTGTTATCCCAGGTATGTCCCTTACTTCAAGAGCCTCAAGTGGCGTTCCCGGGACTGTGCATGGTCTTCTGAGTGCATGGTCTGATCATGGCTCAGGTAATATTCGCCTACAACGACTACTATCTTCAGCAATTAGACTAGCAGAAAAAGGCTTTTTATTATCCTATTATCAGGCTGAATTATTCAACAGCTATAAAGATGACTTTGCATCAAACAATGCTGCATCAAAAATCTTTATTCGAAAAGATAATAGGCCATGGAAACACGGCGATCTTTTTATACAAAAAGATCTGGCTAAGACATTAAAACGTATAGCAAAAAATGGTATAGATGGCTTTTACAAAGGACTCACAGCTGATCTAATTGTAAAAGAGATGCAAAAAAGCAATGGCCTAATCACTGCATATGATCTTGAAAAATATAGTTCTGTATATCGTGAGCCTGTGATTGGATCATTTAGAGATATTGAAATTATTTCAATGGGGCCTCCTAGTTCAGGAGGCCTTTTACTTATACATATGCTGAATGCACTCGAAAATTTTCAAATTGACACTCTGGGCTGGAACTCAGCAGGCTATGTACATCTTTTATCAGAAGTCGCTAAACACGCCTATGCTGATAGAGCTCAGCATCTTGGAGATCCAGATTATTGGAATAACCCTAGGAATATGTTTTTATCAAAAGATTATGCTAAAAAAAGAATGTCAAATATTTCTATTAAAAATATTATTCCAAGCAATAAAGTACTTCCAGGTAGCTTTAATGATAATGAAAGTACAGAGACCACACACTATTCTGTTGTAGACAAAGAGGGTAACGCGGTTGCTATTACTACTACACTGAACACGAATTTTGGTAATAAACATGTTGTAGAAGGTGCTGGATTTTTATTAAATAATGAGATGGACGATTTTTCTATCAAACCGGGTACATCTAACATCTGGGGCCTTGTTGGAGATAAAGCGAACGCAATTGAGCCTAACAAAAGACCCCTCAGTTCAATGACACCAACGATCTTAATGTATGATGGAATTCCAATCATGACGATTGGATCGCCTGGTGGATCAAAAATTATTACAACCGTTTTACAGTGCATATTAAATGTATTCGTCCATGATATGGACATAAAAGAGGCCGTGTGTGCACCTAGGTTTCATCATCAGTGGCTCCCTGCAAACACGATCTATATCGAACCGAACGGTCTGAGCAAAGATATTATCAAAAACCTAGAATCACGTGGGCATATAATTAAACTATACGATAGCGGTACTTACATGGGGGTAGCAAATGGTATTATCATATCTGATGATGGCCTATATGGCGGTGGTGATTGCAGAGATGAAACCTCTGCAATAGGTTACTAATTATTAATTTTTTCCCATTCTCTAATTCTTTTGTTCACCCAATCCACATCGGGTGTATCCACAGTTACCATCTCTGATTTATTAGCTCTTATCCAATACCAAGATCCTACTGGTATATTATTTTTATAGTTTCCACTTAGTGCGACCAAGCCATCTTTATATTTCCAAGTCCATGGACCGATTTTATTCCCTGTTTTATATTTCCCAACAATTGATTCTTGACCATCATCAAAATATTCTATGAATTCGCCATGAAAAATACCTTTTGAATAATAATGTTTATATATAATCAAGCCCGCCTCACTCCACTCAGTTTGAAGTCCGTCTTTGACTCCATCTTTCCATCTATATTCATAGTCAGGCGATCCTCCTTCTGTCCACAATTTGTCAATTCCACTTTTGACACCCTTACGATATAGTATCTCAGATTTCTTTTTTCCGTTTTCATACCTTTCAATACATTTACCATTTAATCTGTCATTTGTGTATGAAAAAGAGTAAAACAACTTTCCATTATTATACCATTCGCTCCACCTGCCTTCTTTTTTACCATTGACATATTCACCTCTTGTTTTTAGTTGCCCCTTTGAAAACCACCACTGCCACAGACTATCTTCAACAGAGTTTTTGTAATAGCCTACTTTATGCCTTTTACCATTGGTATGCCACCAAACCCACTTTCCTTCTTTTACGCCTCGATTATAATTTCCTTTCAATTCTTTAACCCCATTATTATAATAATTAAATACTTTACCAGTATAGGGGACTGAATCTTTTTCTAAATATTTGATTAGTCTGCCATCAGGATTAACCGTATCAACCAGGTCTGTAACTAGTACCTGTGCACTAATCAAAATTGGAAAAATTCCAAAAATGATAAAATACATTTTTAGCCTAGGATATTTTTTATAAGATTAATATAGACAGATGCTCCAACTAATAATGCGCGTTCATCTATGTTAAAGTGTGAACAGTGATGAGGCGTGGACAAGGTGTCTTTTTCATCTGGAGCTGAACCAATAAAGAAAAAACAGCCCGGTATATTTTGTAGATAGTAAGAGAAATCTTCACCCCCCATAGAAAGATAAGGAAATCCAGCACCTTTCCCTACCACCTGAGATGCTGAATCTAGAATATGTTTTGTAGGAAGCTTGTGGTTAATCGTTGGTGGATACCCTTCTTTATAATTAAGCACTATTTCAGAACCAAACGCTTTTGAAACGCCATCAATTATATCTTTCATTCTATTTTTAATCATAATACGATTTTTTTCGGTGTAGGCTCGAGTTGTCCCTGATAGTTTTACCTGATCAGCAATAACATTAAAGTTTTCACCTCCGCTAATTTCCCCAATTGTTACCACAGTATTTTCTAACGGATTAGTATCCCTACTAACAATAGTCTGTAACGCAGTAACCAAGTGACTGGCAACCACTATTGCGTCAATAGTGCCTTGAGGGGTAGCTCCATGCCCGCCTTTGCCTTTTACAATTATGTCAAACATATCTGCTGCCGCCATTATAGGCCCCTCTTTAACCCCAATCTCACCCAAAGGTTGATAGTTCCAAAGATGTAGTCCGTATATTTCATCTACTCCTTCAAGGCAACCATCTTCAATCATATATCTCGCTCCTCCACCTCCTTCTTCTGCAGGTTGAAAAATAAATCTGATTTTGCCTTTTTTAATTTTTTTGTTTTTTGATAAAACATTCGCCGTCCCAAGTAATATTGCCATATGTCCATCGTGTCCACACGCATGCATAACACCTTCATTTTTTGATTTATATTCTAAATCACCTATCTCTTGAATAGGTAATGCATCCATGTCCGCTCTTAATGCAATCGTGGGACCTGCTCCAAACTCTATTTCTCCAACAATACCCGTTCCCCCGATATTTGTTTTATGAGTAATGCCAAAACTATCCAAATATTTCGAGATAGTTTCTGCGGTACGATATTCTTGGAAACTAAGCTCTGGATTTTGGTGAAAGTCTCTTCTATATGTATAAATATCATCACTTATTTTTTGAATTTCTTTATTGATATTTATTTTCATTATTTAATCTAGATTTTTTACTGTCGCTAAAAGAAGTTTTGCAAAATCCTGTCCTATTTTTTTTGCATTAACTAAAACATCTTCGTGAGTTAATATAGTATCTTTTAAACCAGCAGCAAAGTTTGTTAGAGCAGAGATAACAAGAATATTCATATTCAATTTTTTTGCATATTCAATTTCTGGTACTGTGCTCATTCCAACAGCATCGCCCCCAAGTTTACTTAAAAATTTTATTTCTGCCGGGGTTTCATATGCGGGCCCCATAGTCCAACAGTATTTACCATGCAATAATTTTATACTATTCATGGCCGCTGCCTTTTTAGCCTTTTTAATCATTATTGAATTATAGTATTCTTCTCCTTCTTTTAATATCGGCATTGAGCTGCCTTCAATAAACGTGCAGTCGTAGTGCCCATTGATTATCATAAGTGTTCCAGGCACATTTTTTATATTCATACTTCCAGATGAATTTGTTATAATAATATTTTTTACACCTAATTGATTAAAAACTTTAACCGGAAGGGTGATTTTATTTAGATCAAAACCTTCGTAAAAGTGGAACCTGCCTCTGGCAAGCAAAATTTGATTGTTATCATAAAAACCTGAAACAAAATCACTATTATGACCACTTACTGTAGAAACAGGAAAGGATTCAATATCATTATAGGATATAGAAACTTTTTCATTTAACGCACCTGCTATAGAACCTAAACCAGAACCAAGAATCACACCAGTTTTTCCATTAAATCTTAGCTTTTCTTGAAGATCTTTTATTAAAACCACAGTCAGGTGCTCATCAGATTTCCACCGACCACTAATTGTCCACAACCAGCGTCAATGTCCGTACCCTTGCTCCATCGTATAGTTACCGGAAAAGGAGCCTTATTTAATTTTTTCATAAATAGTTTTATTTGTTGTTCATCTGGTCTTTGAAATATACCATCCGTCATATTATATGGAATGACATTAAGCTTACACTTATTAATACCCCTTAAAATTGTTATTAACCTATCTGCATCACTTAAATCATCATTACAGTCTTTAATCAAAACATATTCAAAGGTTAGCCATGTGTTTGACTCTCTTGTATAATTATTTGAAACATTTAATAAATTTTTTAGTGGATTATTCTTTGTTACTGGCATGATGGAAAGCCTTTGAGCATTTGTGGTGCCATTTAGGCTAATGGCGAGTTTGAACTTTTGCCTTTCCTTTGAAAATTGTTCAATTCTTTTCACTATACCAGCTGTAGAAATAGTGATGCGTTTATAACCAAGGTTAATACCATTTGGATCATGCAATAAGTTTGCTGCTTTAATTACGTTAGTATAATTTAGAAATGGTTCTCCCATGCCCATGAAAACAACATTCGTTATAGGCCGATTTAAACTTTTACTAATCAATAAATATTGATCTACAATTTCTCCTGAATCCAAATTTTCAATAAAACCCATTTTTGCTGTCGCACAGAATTTACAGTCTAATGCACAACCTACTTGAGTTGACAAACACAATGTAACCCTTTCCCCTTCATTCATTAGCACAGACTCAATAAGTGACCCACTTTGAGTTTTAAATAAGAATTTATTAGTTGATTGCGAGGGAGACTTTTTGGATCTAACGACGCTTAAAGGATGAATAATATATTCTTTTTCTAAGGTATTGATGAAATCTTTAGGAACATTATTCAGAGACTTAAAATCATTCACTTTATTTTTGTATACCCAGTTAAATATCTGTTCTGCTCTAAATTTTTCTACATCATAAGTTTCACAAATATTCATAAGATCATCTAAAGATTTTCCAACAAGAGATATTTTTGGTGATTTCATTTTTTAATATTAACCAATTTAATTATTAGTATTTCACTTTTCGAAATTAACTTATCAAACTAAGTTCGTGCCCGTAATTATTTAGTATAAAGAAAAAAGAAAGATAATGTCTGAAATTATAAATGACACTCAAAAACTTGAACAACTAGTTGAAGCAAAGAAAAACTTTTTTTCTGAAATCGGAAAAATTGTAATAGGGCAAAAAGTTATATTAGACCAAATGCTTATTGCTCTTTTAACTAGAGGGCACACTTTGCTAGTTGGAGTCCCTGGACTAGCAAAAACACTTCTGATTAAATCGATGGCTGAGATTTGTGACCTTAGTTTTAAAAGAATTCAGTTCACGCCTGACCTAATGCCTAGCGATATTACTGGAACAGAATTAATTGATATTGATCCCGAGACAGAAAAAAGAACATTTAGATTTTACAAAGGCCCTATTTTTGGAAATATAGTCCTTGCGGATGAAATAAACAGAACTCCTCCAAAAACACAAGCTGCACTATTAGAGGCAATGCAAGAACACAGAGTAACAGCAGGAGGCCATACGTACACGATGGATGAACCTTTTTTTGTTTTAGCAACGCAAAATCCAATCGAGCAAGAAGGGACATACCCACTTCCAGAAGCTCAGTTAGATCGATTTATGTTTCATCTGAATATTACCTACCCAACAATAGACGAAGAAGTCTCTATTGTTAATGAAACCACTGTTGGCAAAGAAAATAATGTTCAAAAAGTTTTCTCAAAGGAATCAATTATAGACTTTCAAGATCTTGTACTAAGAGTCCCTATTTCAGAAAATGTTGTCAATTATGCGGTGAGATTAAGTTCCTCAACAAGACCAAATGAAGATACTGGAAGTGAGTATGTGAAAAAATGGGTTGAATGGGGAGCTGGACCAAGGGCATCTCAATATCTTGTGCTTGGTGCGAAAGCAAAGGCATTATTGGATGGGAGACCTACTCCTAGCATAGAAGATATACAATCTCTTGCCCCAGATATTTTGCGCCATAGAATTCTTCCAAACTTTAATGCAGAGGCTGAGGGTATAAAAGTAGATGATATTATAAATCAGCTGATAAAAAATATAGAGGCTTAGTATTTCGCAATTAGCAGATAAAAGAAAATATCTACAACCAGAAATGGTGGCGATGCTTGACTCTATTTCTATGAGAGCAAAAATGGTTGTAGAAGGATATATCATTGGTCAACATCGTAGTCCATATCATGGATTTAGTGTTGAATTTGCGGAACACAGAAGTTATGAACCCGGAGATGAAGTCCGACATATTGACTGGAAACTATATGGTAAAACAAATAGACTTTATGTAAAACGTTACGAGGAAGAAACAAACCTCAGAGCATATCTAATCCTTGATACCAGTAAGTCTATGGCATACACTAGTGGCTCGGTATCAAAACTACAATATGGTAGTTATTTACTTGCAGCGCTTTCCTACCTTATGATTAGTCAGCAGGATGCAGCGGGAGTTGTACTTTTTGATGAGTCTATACGATCATTTATCCCTCCAAAGTCTACTCCGAGTCATCTAAATAGTTTACTAAATGTTTTAGATGTTGAATCACCTGGAGCTGATACAAAAATTGAGCCAGTGCTGCATGAGATGGCCGAAAGAATTAACAAAAGAGGTTTGGTTATAATTATATCTGACCTGTTTGATGACCCAAATAATATTATGAATGGACTAAAACATTTTCGTCATAGTAAACAAGAAGTGATTCTCTTTCATATCCTCGATCGTAATGAGTTAGAGTTTGACTTTAATGCCCGAACTAAATTTGTAGATATGGAATCTGGCGAAGAAATCACTACTGACCCATGGCATGTAAAAAGTGATTATAAGAATCTCATAAAAGGATTACAAAATTATTACAAAAGAGAGTGCAGATTAAATCTTATTGATTACGTCCCGTTATTTACTGATGATGGTCTCGATAAGGGTCTAAACGAGTATTTTAATAAAAGACAAAAACTAGGCTAATAAAATTAATTCTGTTCCGCGATATCTCTTTTATAACGAATGAGTTCCAACTGACGCTGATACTCCGCTGCATTTTCAAAATCAATACTCTTTACGTCCTTAATCTTTTTCTCTGCTTTTCTATACCAGCGAACTGCTAAATCTAAATCCTTAGTGAAACCATCGGTCCCATTAAAATACTTATCTCCAAGACCTTCATATGCACTAGCCATACCAAGTGCTGCCTCAAAATCATCTTCATTTAAATAATATGCCTCATCAAATGCCTTCTCTGCTTCTTCATAGTTTTCCATCTGGTTGTGGATCACACCCAGGTTAAAATAAAGATCAGCCTGAACAATTTTATCATCCTCATTCTGTATGGCATCTTCAAATACTTGGATGGATTTTTCTTTTTGATCAAGATCATACCATAGAGACGCCAACTCTCTTAAAGCATTACTATTAGAGGGCTTAATACGGACAGCAGCTTGGTAATATGGAAGAACTTCTTCGCTACTTAGTTCACAGCGCAACATGATCTGCCCTGCTGTAAAATTTGCATCAAAGTCATCAGGTTTTTTTTCAACGGCTGTCTTAATGAATTTAATCGCCTTTTCTTTATCATCTAGATCAAGATAGCATTTTGAAAGAGTTGTGTATGTTTGAGCATCTGTAGGGTTTATTATAGACGCATTAGTAAAGTTTTCAATCGCCTCATTCAAATACTTCTTTTTATTATCTGGGTCTTCTTGGATCTTTTTAAATTTTTCAACACCAGTGTTAAACTGCTCTGCCCAATAATATTGAGTATAATTATTTACCTGCTCTGATACTGGTAAAAAAACGGCTCGTACCTCAACTTTTTTATTTGGATCTATAGATAATGCTTTTTGCAGCATTTCCTGCATTTTTGACCAGTCACCATTTCTTGCATGTACCTCTATAGCATATACTATTGGAATCTCAGGATTGTCTGGCTCAACTGCCATGGCTTTAGGGAGCCACTCTTTCGCCTTCGACCAATCGGACTGTTGTATCGCCAATTTTGCAGTGGTGTATTCCTGGCTCGAGCAGGCAATAACCAATAAACCGAATATGGTAACTAATAAATACTTCGAATTAATTCTTAACCAATGGATCATAATAACCTCTTTTTTGAAAATACTATTTCAGAACTTAATCGGAACCAATCAAGTTGAACAAGCAATCTGTGTGCACTATCTAATAGAATTTATTCTTTCTTCTAGCTCTTCCTGTCTAATATTCAAGAGCCTGCTTACTCCAAAATCTTCAATACAGAACGATGCAAGTGCTGTCCCTCTCCGCATTGAATCATAGACTGATAATCCCTCAGCCATCCCCGATACAAATCCTCCGCCAAAAACATCCCCTGCGCCAGTTGGGTCAATTACTTTTGACACAGGATACACACCAATCGAAATCTCTTCATCTTTAGAAAAGCATCGCGCTCCTTTGCTCCCAAGCTTAACAATTATTTTTTCAGGGCCCATTGACAATACTTTATGAGCAGCGGTTATTATATCATTCGTTTTTGTTAACCCAACAAGCTCACTTTCATTAATTAACAAAATGTTAGTTTCATTGATAAGTGATCTTAATTCTTTTGCAGTTGTATTAATCCAGAGATTCATTGTGTCTGTGATAACATAAGGATTATTTGTACACTGTTTTAGCACCATAGTCTGTAGCGCAGGGTGAATATTCGCTAAAAATGACCAAGAAATAGTTGAGTCTTTTTCATCAATGATAGGCTCAAAATGTTCAAAAACACCTAGCTCAGTAAATAATGTATCTCTATCGTCTCCATTTTCATGGTATTTACCGCCCCACCTAAAAGTCGAGCCCTTCTTTGTTTCAATATTATTTATATTTATTGAGTATTTTGAAAATATATCATACCCATCTTTTGGAAAATCATTTCCAACTATTCCTACTGGAATAGCAGAACCATAAATCCCAGCCGCAATGGTAGCATAGGTCGCTGAGCCACCTAACAGATCTTCTTTTTTTCCATATTGAGTTTCAATCGTATCTAGACCAATAGAACCTAGAATAAGAATTTTATCAGAGTTTTTCATCTATAATATTTTACCTTGTTAAAATAATAACTAAAATCTAATATTAAATTTATCTTGTACGACTATGAATATCTAAAATAGATTACTCTGCTATGCCAAATAAAACATTTGCAATTATTACCGATATACACTCGAATATTTCTGCATTATCAGAAGCAATCAACATAATTAATGCTAGAGATAATATAGATCAAATAATATGTCTAGGCGATTGTTTTTCTCTTGGTCCAGAACCAGAAAAAACATTAGAAACACTAAATTCTATTGATAATTGTATATTCATCAGAGGGAATCATGACCGATATATCATTGAAAAACTTTGGGAAGAAGAGCTTCCTACTTTAGAAGGAATGGATCCATACGACCCCATCTGTAAGGCAATTGTTGAAAATGAAAAATGGACCGCAGAGAAAATAGGTAACCCGGGTATTGAGTTTATCAGAAAGATGGTTATCTCCTACAGAGATATTGTTGGATCGACATTGGTAGAATTTACTCATGCTTGGTATCAGCGCGATGATCATCCCCCTACAATTCAAGAAGCATTGAACTGGAAAAAACATGTCAGTGATTCTCACGAAGGAATATCTCAATTTTTATTTGTTCATGGACATGTACACATACCAAGAGAAGAAACAGAAAATAATCTAACTATATATTGTCAGGGCGCAACTGGTCTACCCTTTGACAAAGACCCAAGAGGTTCTGTTGCCTTTTTGACAGTAGGAGACACAATTAATTGGGAAGTGGTTCGATTTGATTACAATAAAGAACTAATTATAAAGAGTCTGGAACAACGGAAAACCCCATTTTATTTGAGTCTAAAAAACACAGTGAAATACGCTTCTATCGGCGACAATTAGACTATTTATCTAATATTTAACAATCATGATTTATTTTGACCACAGTGCTACAACACCAATACACCCAAAAGTCGTAGAAAAAATTGACTATATAAATCGAGAACATTATGCGAACCCTTCAAGCATTTACACCCAAGGAAGAAAAGCAAAATCATTAATCGAAAAAGCTAGAAACCAGGTTGCGGATTCAATTGGAGCAAAAGCAGAACAAATTTTCTTTACCAGTGGAGGGACTGAAGCCAATAACCAGGTATTATGGACCAAAACAGAAGATAAGAAAAAACATATTATCGTATCCTCTATTGAGCACCCTGCTATATTAAAAGTATTAAAAAAGATTGAACCGTACGGCGTAACCACCTCCCTCTTGCCTGTTAATACTGATGGAACAGTAGAAATTGATTCTGTAACAAATTTAATCCATGAGGATACTGGTCTTATCAGTATAATGCTTGCAAATAATGAGGTAGGGACAATACAGCCTGTCCAAGAAATCGTTAAAATAACTAGATCATTAAATATCCCTTTCCACACTGACGCAGTTCAGGCTCTTGGAAAGATTCCAGTTGATGTAAACTCATTAGGAGTAGAATACTTAAGCTTATCAGCACACAAATTCTATGGGCCCAAAGGAATAGGTGCTTTATTTGTAAAAAGTAAAAAAATGGTAAAGTCTTTAATTGTTGGTGGAGAACAAGAGTATGGTATAAGAGGGGGCACGGAAAACATAGCCGGTATTGTTGGAATGGGATTAGCAGCAGAACTTGCCACACAAAGTCAAAAAAATTGTCACACTCAGCTAAAAGACTTAGAAAAATACTTTCTGAAGAAGCTAACTTCTAATTTTCCTGATGCAAAACGAAATGGGAGCCCCGATAATGGCTTACCTGGCTTGATAAGTATTTCTTTTCCTGGGAATAAGTCAGATATAATAATGGCAAAACTTGATAGAAAAAACATTGCTGTCTCAAATGGCTCTGCGTGTAATACTGGTAACGTAAAACCTTCAGCCGTGCTTAAGGAAATGGGGATAAAGGATGATCTTAATTTATCCACAGTGCGCATTAGTTTTGGTCAAGATAACAATAAAAAAGAAATCGATCTATTGATTTCAGCGTTAAAAGAGATTATATGAGCGATACCATAATCATTGGAATGAGCGGTGGCGTTGACAGTGCCGTTGCAGCATCGGTTCTTGTTGAAAATGGGTATAATGTTGAAGCGATCTTTATGAAAAACTGGGACGACGAGGATGAAGAATTTTGCACTGCTGCTCAAGACTACAAAGATGCACTACAAGTGTGTGAGACATTGGACATTCCTCTTAGATCTATTGATCTTACAGATGAATATTGGGATAAAGTATTCAAAATATTTTTAGAAGAATGCGAAATAGGACGGACACCAAATCCTGATATAATTTGTAACAAAGAAATAAAATTTCGTGCGTTTTTAGATTATTCTCTTGAACTAGGAGCAAAAAAAATTGCTACTGGACACTATGCACAAATAGAAACTCATGATAATATTTTTCAGCTCCTTCGTGGTAAAGATTCTAATAAAGACCAAAGCTATTTCTTATACAGGCTTGATCAATATCAAGTCTCTAAGAGTATTTTTCCTATTGGAGATCTAAACAAAGAATATGTAAGAAAAAAAGCAAATGATCTTGGTTTTTTAAATCATAATAAAAAAGACAGTACCGGTATCTGTTTTATTGGGGAGAGAAACTATAGAAATTTTTTAAAAAAATACTTCGACACTCAGCCTGGTGATATTGTGTCAGATAAAGGTGATGTTATTGGCCAACATGAGGGCCTAATGTATTACACCTATGGTCAGAGGAAGGGACTAGGCATCGGGGGCGGTTTCGGGAATCAAGAAGCACCATGGTATGTGTCAGACAAGATCATATCAGAAAATCGCTTGACTGTTGTACAAGGGCATGAACATCCAGCCTTATACCATTCTTTTCTTACTGCCTCAAACATTAATTGGATATCTGGATCTCCACCCACAAATAATAACAATATGACTGCCAAAATAAGATACAGATCTAAAGATACACCGTGCATTTTAACAAAACAGTCAAATAATATTTTAGTTAAATTCACCACTCCACAATTTGCTGTAGCACCTGGCCAGTCGATAGTCTTTTACAATAATGATATTTGCATTGGAGGCGGAATAATTGAATCACGTTCAAACTGAAAAACTTAATAAAAAAAGTATTAAGTTATGTTTGGAACAAAAATACTTTTATTAAATTAAAGTCATTAATATGAAAAGAAATATCTATAACACATTGTTTTATTGCATAATTATAAATGCAGCATATTCACAATTCATTGAGGACCGCCTGCCAGACATGGTTCCAAACAATCTACATGGGCAACTAAATTATAGTAACATGTCTTTACTTGACCCTGAGCGATTTGACATTCAACAAGGTTTTTCTATGTCCATGATGTCACTGGGAAACCAATCTGTATCCGTTGCCGGCTATACAAACAATATTACCTATTGGGCCAGTGAAAATCTAAGGCTTAGTGCAAATATCTTATTGTACCAACCATCTATTAGCAGCTTCGACCATCAAGGAGCTCAAAATAACGGTCCAAGAGTTGCATTTGAGACCGGTCTTGTATATCGGCCAACAAAAAACTCTTTTCTTGAAATCAGTTTTAAAAATCTTCCTAATTATGGATTGAATAATAGGCTAAATAATAATCTTTCTGGCAGACGAATCCCCGGCAGTTTTGGACTCAGTCTTTATTAAGCGCTTTGCCAAATAATAAAAGAAAAAAGAAATCTGAAAACCTCGGAATGGCTCTAAATGCAGCCATTACTTTTGCAGGAATAATCCTTCTTGGGTTCATCTACTCGTTCTCACAAAATCAGCTTCATGATGGAGTAGAGATTAAGCCAATCAATGCAAATACTTCTTCACAACCAATACTGGCAAAAGACATCTACCTCCAAAACCCAATTGAAAATATAAAGGTTGAGGTATTAAATGGCTGCGGTGTATATGCTTTGGCTTCAAAAACAACAGAATTTCTGCGCACAAAGCAAATAGATGTTATAAACTCTGATAATGCTGACCATCACAACTACAAAAAAACTCTGATCATTCAGCGAAATGAAAAAGTCAAAAGTTTAAAAAAAATTGTAGAAACTTTCGGAGTATATCTTACAGACAGTACACGTGTTCAGATATTGCCTGATGAATCTCTTGGTGTAGACGTTACTGTTATTTTAGGTCAGGACTATACCTCATTTGCAGAATTAAATAATTATATTTCTGCTAACTATTAATTTGCCAGAGAAATCTAAAAAAGCAAATTCTTCAGCTAGCCTTGTAGACACTATCGTAGAGTGCGCTTTAGATAAAAAAGCTGAAAAATTAATAGTCTTAGAGGTAAACCATATTACCTCATTAACTGACTATTTTATTATCTGTTCAGCTAATACAGAGCCTCAGATCAAAGCAATATGCGATAGCATACGTAAAGGCACTCCTCATAAGCCTTGGCATATTGAAGGATATGAAAAATTATCATGGGTACTCTTAGATTATATTGATACAATTGTTCACGTGTTCAAGACACAAGAAAGAGACTATTACAATATAGAAAAACTATGGGCTGACGCCCCTAAAAAGGAATACAGCGATTAACACGTTCAAAGCATATATTAGCGAGGAAATAAATCGAACTCTAAAGAGCTTAGATCTGCCGATAAAAGAGTTCATCCTTTTACCACCAAAGCAGGATGGTTTTGGGGATTTATCAACAAACATTGCCATGCTTTTGGCCGGATCAATAAATAAAAAACCGATCGATATAGCGAATGAAATACACAAAAATCTCATAGAAAAAAACTTGGATAATATTGAAGAGATTACGGTTACGACGCCTGGATTTATAAACTTTGTGGTTAAGCCTACATTTTACCAGAATAAAATTATATCGATTATTACATATGGTGAATCATATGGAAAAGACCATGTGGGAAAAGGTAAATCAGCTAATGTTGAGTTTGTAAGTGCTAATCCGACCGGACCTTTAACAGTTGGGCACGGTAGAAATGCAGTTCTCGGTGATACGGTATCAAATATTCTAGAGTGGCATGGATATAATGTAACAAGAGAGTATTACTATAACGATGCGGGAAAACAAATGCGAGTGCTAGGAGAATCGGTCGCATCAAGATATTTTGAGTTAATCAATAAACCATTTGAGTTTCCCGAAGAAGGTTATCAAGGGGAGTACATTATTGATATTGCAAAACAGGTTATTGATCGTTTTGGGAAAAAACTTGATAAAAACAATGCAACATTTCTTTCCGAGGCTGAGAATGTAATATTTAAGCAAATAGAAGCTAGCCTAGATAAACTAGGAATCAAGTTTGATAAGTTTGCGAATGAAAAAACTTTTTACGAGTCAGGGGCTATAAAAGAATTATTAGCTCAGCTAAAAGAAAAAAAGCTGATCTATGATAAAGATGGTGCAACATGGTACAAGGCTACATCAGCAGGAGGAAAACAGGATAAGGTATATATAAAAAGCACCGGAGAGCCTACCTATCGTTTGCCAGATACAGCCTACCATAAAGATAAAATTAATAGAGGATTCGATCTAATTGTTGATGTGTTCGGTGCTGACCACGCAGACACTTATCCTGATGTATTATCTGCATTAAATGCTCTTGGATTAAATACCCATCACATTAAAATATTATTATATCAGTTTGTAACGCTTATCAGAGATGGGGAAAAGGTAAAGATGTCCACTAGAAAAGCGGACTTTGTAACCTTAGATGACCTGTTAAATGAATTAGGGATCGATATCGTGCGGTACTTTTTTATTATGAGAAGCATGAACTCACACCTTGATTTTGACCTTGATCTAGCAAAAGATCAATCAGACAACAACCCTGTCTTTTACTTACAATATGCGCACGCTAGAATATGTAATATAATTAAGCATGGAGCAGATCAGGGTTTCCAGCTAACAGATAATTTTGACCCAGGCCTCCTCGATAAAGAAAATGAAGTAAAATTAATGAAGCTTATGTCAAATTTTCCTGTGACCATGCACACTGTGTTGGATACGCTAGAGCCACAGATTATTGCCAACTATCTACAGACTCTTGCTGCACAGTTTCACAAATTTTATGGAACATGTAAGGTTATTACTGAAGATAAAGGACTGACTCAATCTAGGTTAGGATTAATCCTTAGTACAAAGATTATACTTTCTACTGGGTTATCTATCTTAGGTATTAGCGCTCCGGAGAAAATGTAATCTGCTGGTTATTTTAGCAAAATCATCTTCATTCTTTTTATTTCTTTCCCTGCTGATATCTGCAAGAAATACATTCCTGAGCTCACCAAACCACCTAGATGATTATTCCCTTTCCAGATAAAACTATTTTTACCTGGTTGCTGTTTTTTATTAATAACTGAATATATCTCCCTACCGATTATATCATATATTTTTATTGAAACATCCTCTGATTGTGGAAGGTCATAGCGAATGATCGTTTCTGCATTGAACGGATTAGGATAATTCTGATATACATCAAATTTATCCGGTAATATTACTAAACTAAGTTGTCCAGCTCCTTTACTGACCTGGTTGGCTTTTTCATCAATAAATTTATATTTCACATTAGAAATAAAATCTTCAGGAAGATCCTGGGACAGGGAAAATGTTAATGTAGAGTCTAAACCATTTTTGTCTGCAATAAGAAAACTGATGGAGTTCTGGATTGAATCAGATAAAGAATAGTTGAAAGCGCCTGTATTCAGATTATTAACGACTAAATCTTGCATAGATTGGTTAGCATTAAAAAATACTATTTCAGCACCATAAACATCGCCAGGAATAGAAAGATTAATTTTATTTTTTGATACAGTCCCCGTTAGGCCGGTATCATACGATAAATAAAGTGAGGACAGTGAATCAGTGCTATACTCATGGTAGTACCAGATCCACATTTTACCAAAGGCTGAAAGATCTGAGAGGTTTAGTTCACCATCAGGAGAAGGAGATAAAAATGGCGGAGTTCCACTTACAGGGCCTAGATCGGTACTCGAGTGAGGCCAAGACTGGTTAAAGGCTAGAACATCTTCGACAGATAATTGATAATCATTGTTTAGATCACCCCAGAGTTTGCTCCGAAAAATTATAGTATCTGTATAGTTTAAAAGATTAAATGCGATAGCTGTGTCTAAGATCACTGTTATTGTTTCATAGCTCGGGAGCGTATCAAGTATAGAAATAGTAATGCCAGAATCTTGTTTTGTAAGCTCATAATTAACTGCTGTGTCCTGAGTCACGGTTACATTTAATCCAAATTTCAATATAGGCTTATTAAAACTAATTTGAATATCATCATCCTCTAATACCGATAAGACCTGTAAAGAATCGAACAAGGGATATATAGATTTTATATCCGGAGGTGTATTATCAAACTCGATACCATCGCTACGGATCCCAGATGAAATATTAGCCGCTGAGTCTGCAGCACGTAAATACGCAAAGTATTGTATTCCTCTAGAAAGATTTAATCCAGAGATTTGAATATTATCTAACTGGGTTGCTCTCTGCCAGTCTGAAATATTCGTAGTATCATCAAGGCTCCCAATGGACGCTTCATAATAGTCAATGGACTGGTTATCTGTAAAATCACTCCACTGAACAAATAAAAGGCTAGAGTCTGCTGTATAGTCAATATCTTCACTCAAAAAACCATCCCAAACAATGCCAGGGTTAGGCGCTTCTAGATCAACAATAATTCCATTGCCCCATACTGAGTCTGATTTATTTCCTGCATTATCTTCCACCCACACGGCTCCAAAATATTTTGAGTTATTATTGAGGCTGAGTGAGGTCAATGATGACTGAGTTATTTCTGATGCTGGGCTCCAGTTTAATATATCAACGGTTCCAGAGTCAGATCCAAGTGCAATATAAGCGGTTTTATTTCCAGATCCTGACTCCATAATAAACCATGCCAGCTGCAGTGAGTCAGCATATTTTGTATATACCTGATCTGAAACAAGAGAGCCCTCATATATATTAAATACGCTTGGAGATGTTTTATCAAAATACACCCTATCGATCAATGTATCAGACTGATTTCCAGCGGAGTCTGATGCCAACATATTCAGCAATATGGTTCCATTGTTATTTGTATCAGAAAAGGTGTAGTCATAGGAATAGTCTTGACCATTACCACTAAGAGCAATCTCATAGTTATTTAATAGTGTAGATATGGTTCTGATATTTTCATTGAATGAAATAGTTATTTCACCAACGTCATCAATCTTTGCAAGTGAATCTTCATAAACATTATTGGTAGTAAATGCTGCTGCGGTTATTCCTGGGTTCGTTTTATCAAAAATCACTCTGCTGTTATTCGTTGTTGCTTGGATAGGCGTACCATCATTACCGGCTTGGCTTCCTAGATCATAAAAAGAAATTTCGAAAGATACCTCTCCCTCTGTATCAGAATCGGTCATAACATAATCACCCTGATAGTTTGTGTTTTCAACATTATACATGTCTACACTATTGCCACCAATCTTTAGACTTGAAGCTGGATTCCCATCTAGCTTCAGAGGCTCATTCACTACAAAGTATACGGATACGCTGTCATCTATCTTTGACCACGAAGAATCCTGGTTTGAAGAAAATATTTTCACAGAAACCATCTCTGGCGGTCCAATATCAATACTGACAAAACTTTCATCGGTCGTTGTACTATCTGTTAGTCCATTATTTCCTGGACAGTCTGCGAAGTCAATTGCAAAAGATAGAAATCCTCCCACGGCTAT
>Ga0207961_1000018_pt1 | contig 47101 bp, 54 predicted proteins | sample Knorr_S7_td_250__FD_185596 | JGI IMG/M metagenome (GOLD analysis project Ga0207961, IMG submission 185596) | Marine microbial communities from Southern Atlantic Ocean transect - Knorr_S7_td_250_ad_252m_LV_B (SPAdes) (version 2) | ecosystem: Environmental > Aquatic > Marine > Oceanic | place... | reverse complement strand
ATAACCATAAACATCCATCATGTCTACATCATCATGATCACTGTCTACGTTAATCCAAAATTCTGTAGTTACATCCATGTTCGTGGTCCAATTATTTACAGAATCTATCCAAATGAAATCTCCTGTACCATCTTGAGTATTTCTTTTTGTGGGGCCGTCAAAGCTTTGTCCATATCCAATTTTTCCTTCTGCACGTGTTGGTATTCTGTTTGAATCATTTGTTTTGTCACCTTCTCCTCCACCTGTTCCGTCATTTCCGTTATCTGATACATCATAAAACTCGTTTTCAGTTCCTGCTGATGTTTGATTAAGGTGTAGAACTAATTTGTAATTATCATCCCAAACACTAGATGCGTCAATTTCTACTATTCCTTTGTAGTAAATGTAAATGTCAGTTCCTGTTGATGCTGAAAGTGTAGGTATCTTAACCCATGCAATTACCTCTCCCGTAGAAGTATTGTATCTCTCTATTTCATGTGCAAGTCTTGTTGTTCCATCATTTGCGGTAAATATGATGTCTGTTCCATCACTCTCTGTTGCTTTGATAAAATCTGAATCAATTACTGATACTAGTACTGGAAAATTTGATAAATCTGAACTAATTTCACTATTCAATGAAATCTCTATCTTTTTTCTATATTCCCATGAGGTACTATACCAATCAGCTGCAAATACATCATCAACTAATGTTGGAATGATAAATGGTAACACAAGAATAGCTAAAAGAAGTACACGCAAGAGATCTGAATTTTCGCAAAGCTGTATTTATTTTAGTTCATTTTATTCATTAATCATGCCTGAAATCTGGTTGAACTATGGAAAAAATGAAGTTGTTCTAGATATTATGGCAGAAAATCTAGATGAACGAATAGAGTTTGAGAAACCCATAATTGATGACTCTGTGATAAATGAAAATTTAGAAGCATTAGACTTGTCAAAACCAACTGAAATTGTAATTCAAAATTATAGTATATCAATACAAAAAACTCTTGATAAAATTTATGAAAAATGTGAAATCAAATCTTTTTCAAAACCAAAATTATTAGTTGACAAACTAAATCTCCCACAAGTAAAAGCAAACAATCCTGATACTGTAAGTATTAACGAATTTGAGGAACAGGAATTATCAAACTCAAATCTAGTATTTCTTGGAGAGGTACAGTTTGATGGTCTGTTCGGATATGAAACTGTTGCAACTAGATTACTTCGTAAATTTGGTGCAGATAAAATGCTAGAGGCATTCTCACATCGCTCAGGAAATTTACCAAATCCTGGTACAGATTCTCCCTCACTCGGTGATGCAAAAAAATTCACAGACGGATTTGAGGTCTCATGCATAGAACTTACAGCAAATAAAAAGGGAGTTTCAGGCTTGCAGGTTGGACATCCATCAAAAACATCATCCATATCACAAACACTTCTAAAATCTACTGCAACCTTTGAAGAAAAGTTCCGTACGATGATAATTAGTACAGGAAGAGATGCAAGCAATCAAACATTATCTTCTTCATTAAATTCGGTATGGAATTTCCATACATCGATAAAAAATCAAGGATTAATCATATTGGTTGCCGAATGTATGGCTGGATTAGGTTCAGAAACATTTCAAAAACTAATTGATGGACGTATTACTCCTGAGAAAATCAAAAACGCATCAAAATATGAGGATGGAATGGAAAATCTTCTTTATTTAACAGAAATTCAAAAAAATGCTCAAATCGCAATTACTTCAATCTTACCTGAACTATACATCAAGAAACTTGGCATGCTTCATGTAGATGGAATCAAAAAATCAATGGATTACATTTTGAAAAATCAAGGTCCAAGACAAAAGGTACAGGTGATTGAAGATGGTGCACGTACTTTACTACGGAAAGATTGATTGCGGCAGTGGTGCACACAAAATCGCTAAAACAATAACTCCAATGTAAACAATTTTTCTATTTTTTGATAATGGTGATATGTCATCTAGTGGTCTAGCGTCTTTACTTCTTGAACTTAAAATTAAAATGAAGATTGCCATCATCCAATAGTTCAACAACACTAAAACTCCCAAACTTCCATAAGTTGCAAACTTGTGCCATTTTTGTCCCAAAATGACTCTTGACATGTGACCTCCATCCAATTGCCATGCCGGCAGTAAATTCAAAAATGTAATTAAAAATCCAAGCCATGCTGCAAACATTATTGGAGACATTATCACTTCAACTTCTGTACCATCCTTGTCAAACAGTGCAAGTGCACCTTTCATTATCAAATTCTCATTCATTGGGAATAGTGTTGAACCCATCATCAGATCTTCTGCTACTTGACTGTCAATTACCGGTGACGTCCATGCGCCAAAAATTACAACAACTACTGCAACTACTAATCCTGCTATTGGACCGGCTACTGCAATATCAAATAAAATGTCTCTATTTACGGTAAGACTTCTTGATTGAATGAATGCACCAAATGTTGGTATTCCTACAATTGGGATACCTGGAATAAAGTATGGCCATGTTGTCTTTATCTTATGCCATTTTGCAGCAAACAAGTGTCCTGCTTCATGAACTCCTAAGATTCCTAACAATGCCCAAGCATATACAACTGCAACTCCAAGCGGGTCGCCAATTGGTTGGATTAGCGGAAATGTGTTAAGCATTGCAGTTCTGTAAAAACCATCAATTAACACCATTGCAACAGTTGCAGCAAACATTATCCTTGGTGTCCAAGATTTTGACAACCACCTTCTCTTTTTTTGTTTAGGCATCTTTGATACGACTACCATGTGTCTGTATCCTTCTTTTTCAAGCGTACAAAGTAAATTGTTAGTTTCTAACTCTTGTGTTAAGCGAACAAATTTTTCCTTGAAATCTTGGTCCTCAAAATAAAATTGCATCTTTACTAGACCGATTTCCCTATCTGAAACATCAAAATGATTTTCTACAACCTTTGTTATGAATTCCTGAGTAGGCTCTATCATAAAGATCGTATATAACAAGAACATAATTGCTTTTCCAACTTAAAATTAAATACGCAAGATTTCATGTACTAGTATGCAGGTAATTCTAAGAGAACATAATGGCGCTATATTCAGACGTTGTGAACCTAGTGATTTAATCGGTGTAATGGAAATTAATATGAAAACATTACCTGAACATTATTCTGATTATTTCTATGAAAGTCTCTTGGCCGAAGCTCCAGAGGCATTTCTAGTTGCCGAAAAAGATAGTCAATATGTAGGATATATTATGTGTAAAACAGAATTTGGATTTTCAAATTTTAAAAAACTTGGATTTGTCAAAAAAGGTCACGTTGTGTCTGTAGCTGTACTTGAAGAACAGCGAGGAAATGGATTTGGAAAAATTCTTGTTAATGAAGCATTCAAAGGTGTAAAAGAAAAGCAGTGTGATGAAATGTATCTTGAGGTACGTTGTAGTAATACTGAGGCTGTAAAATTATATCAAGATCTGGGTATGGATATCAAACAAAGACTAAAGTCGTATTATCGTGATGGGGAAGATGCCTACATGATGGCAATTGAATTCAGTTAAATTACTGTTTTAGTTCGAATCGACATGTCAAGACGAAAATCAATGGGTGTTTTCATCTTTGTATCTTGTATAGCGGCATTTTTTGTCTATGCATACCTCTTGATGCTCTCTGAGTGGAGCCCAATTGTTCTACAATTGACTATACTCATGGTTGTAGGTGGCGTTTTAGGAATAGTATCTTGGATTGGATATCAAATGGCTACAACTGCTGCAAAACCTTCTTCATTAATTGAAGATGATTAGCTCTTTGAAATTTTAACATCTACTACAGTCTGATAAAATCTTGGTCCTACAGGCCTTACATTTCGCGAAGTTATGATTTCTGCATTTGTTTTATTCACACTCATGAAATGTTCTTCAGACAATTTTGGTGCATCTTGTTTTTTATCCGCATGCATGTGAGAATAATAATGAATTACTCCATTATTTTTTAATCCGTTTAATGCTGAATCTAAAAACTCATCAGAGCGTTCAGGTAGCAACATCAATATTCTGTCTGCCTTGCCAGTCAATTGTTCATCAATCACTTTAGTTGCGTCTCCGTTCAAAGAAATGACCTCGCCTTTGAGTTTGTTAATCTGAGCATTTTCTTTACATAATTGTGCTGCAACAGGATTTAGGTCGATGTTGTAAACTGTACATGAAGTATTTTTTGCTGCAAGTAACGAAAACATTCCTACGCCTCCAAACATGTTGATCATCACCTCTCCATCTTTGACTAATCCTGCAATTCTTTCTCTTTCTGTTGATAATCGTGGAGAGAAAAATGCTTTTTCTACATCAACGATAAATCTACATCCATTTTCTTTGTATTCTGTTTGAGTTTTATCTTCTCCTGCAATTACTTCGAGTTTTCTTGTTCTGTAATCGCCTTCTACTGGAGATGATTGATAAAAAATTGAATTTGCGGTACTGACCTGTTCTAGTAACGTTTTTCCAATAATTTGTTTTTTTGAAACCAATGAATCGGGAATTCTTACTATGATTATATCTCCAATTTGATCAAATGCAGAGATTAGCTGTTCATTTTCTTCTTCAGAGAGAACGTCCTGTAAGACTCTCTTTAACATCTTGGTCATTTTCTAAAGTAGTAATTACCTGATGATTTTTGTTCTTTATCCAATCTACTTGCTTCTTTGTTAACACGATGTCTACTTGTTTTCTCATCTTTTCTAAATGAAATGTCAAGTGATTCTAAAAATCTGTTCATGGCATCTGTTTTTGGCATTGGGGATGTTGCAATTCCTTCTACACTTGATGTTCCTTCAAAAATCACCATGGAATCTGAGACTAGGTCCATCAATTGAAGATCGTGGTCTATGATAATTGCAGATTTACCAAATGAGCGTACAAATTTCTGTAAGAATTTGGCAACTGCAATTCTATCTTCCACATCTAAAAATGCTGATGGTTCGTCTAGCGCATACAAATCCACTTTTTGTAGTAGACATGATGCTATTGCAACTTTTTGCAGTTCTCCTCCTGACAAATTTTTTACTGATTTATTATACAATTTTTTTAATTTCAATGGGTCCAAAATCTGTTCTTCTTCAGCACTTCCTTCGATTGTAGAGCCATTTGCTTTTTCTAAAACAGAAATTACCTCCACATCAATATCATTTGAAAGATATTGTGGTTTGTATGAAATCTTGATTTTTTTATCAACTGAACCGTCTGTTGGTTTTTCAACACCTGCAATCATTTTCATCATTGTAGTTTTTCCTAATGCATTGGCACCCATAATTCCAAGTAATTCTCCTTTTCTTACAGTTCCTGGTTCAATTGAAACTGAAAATGAATCATATTTCTTTTCCAACTTTGGATATGTTATCACGGCGTCCCCCTCTAATCCCTCATCACCTGATGTTGATGCATCAAAAGTGAATTTCTTATCTCTAAATCTTACATTTTCAGTTGGAAGATAACCATCAAGAAATACGTTGATACCAACTTTGGTTGATAATACATTTGAAACAATTCCATATGCTGCAGGCACACCATATAGCACCTCGATATAATCACTAAGAAAGTCCAGTAATGTTAGATCATGTTCTACTACCATCACGCTTTTTCCTTCTTCTGCAAGACCGTGAATTACTCTTGCAACTCCTGTTCTTTGAAATACATCATTGTAAGATGATGGTTCATCAAAAAAGTAAAAGTCTGATTCTCTTGATGCAGCAGTTGCAACTGATAATCTTTGGAGTTCGCCTCCACTGAGTTCTTTGAGATTTTGTTCTAAAGAATTTTCTAATCCTAATTGTTTAACCAATTCTCTAGAGGTTCCTCTTTGATCAAATTTATCTAAAAGTTCTTTTCCTGTTCCGTCAAATGCATCTGCAATTGTATGTACCTGTTGTGGTTTAATCGATGCTTTAATCTCACCATTTTTTATTTTTTCAAAATGTGCTTTAAGCTCTGTACCTTTGTAATATTTTAAAATCTCATCCCATTCTGGTGGTTGTTCATAATTTCCTAAATTAGGTTTCAAAATACCTGAAAGAATATTGACCACAGTACTTTTTCCCATACCATTTCTTCCAAGTAATCCTACCACTTCGCCTTTTTTTGGAGTTGGTAATTTGTATAGTCTAAATGAATTCATTCCATACTGATGAATTTTGTCTGTTTTTAGTTCACTAGCCAAATTCACGATTGTAATTGCATCAAATGGACAAACTTTGACGCAAATTCCACAACCATTACAAATATCCTCATCTATGGTTGCCTTTTTGGTTTCTTCGTTGAGTACAATACAATCTGCCCCGGATTTATTGACCGGGCAATATTTGATGCATTCTAACCCACATTTTTTGGGTTGGCATAACTCCTTATCCAATACAGCAACACGATGTGTCATAACGTTATTCGCTGTCGGTTTAATTTATACTTCTATGAATAATCATCATCAAAAAATCTGTTCATGATTTAGTTAGCTTATTATGAAAGATAATTTGTTGTATGTTTAAGCCGGCCATAGCGTTTGGGTGCGACCCAATCCCATTCCGAACTTGGAAGTCAAACCAAATGTCGCTGCTGTGTTACTGACATGCGAGAGCCGTTGGGAAGCAACAGTGCTGGCATCTTTTTTAATCCAATTAACTTTAAGTTACTGTCACATTGTATCAAAACATGGTAAATTGTTCTGTTTGTGGTGAAAAATTTGATAGTGATATACGATTCTTAAACCATATGATGGAAAAACATGGCTTTAGAAATCCCAATATTGACAAGCCAGATCGTAATAGTCGTGGGTATTGATAACAATAAATCTATAAGTCGCTAAAATTGAGTTGTTCGTACAAGCAACATGATAAAAAAACAACTTGAAAAGACACTCAAAGATGCAATCAAAGAAGATGCATACATTCTTGGTACAAAACAAGTCTTAGGTAATATTTCAAAATCTAAACTTGTACTTCTTTCAAAATCTGTACCTAGTCATATCAGCGAAAAAATAGAAGATGACGCAAAAAAATCAAACGTTTCAACAATTTCATACGATGACACCTCTGTTAACCTTGGAAAACTCTGTGGATTACAATTTAGAGTTTCTGCAATCTCACTAACCAACATCGCTGATGCTGATATCAAAACACTACAAAAAGAAACAGATTCCCAATGATGTTGTTAAAAACTTATCTAAATTCCAAAACCAATCAAGGTTTAAATGAGACAGAAAAATTTTTTGAATAATTAGAATGACTATGACACAAGAAATCAAATTAACAACTGATCAAATGAAATTGATGTCATTATTCCAAAATGTTACTAAAGCAACCGCTCGTGATTGCATAGAAGATGAAAAACGTGATAGAATCATCTTTGTTGTAAATGAAGGAAAAATGGGGTTGGCAATTGGTAAAGGCGGTGCTCATATCAAATCACTTCAAAATAAAATTGATAGAAATGTTGAACTTGTAGAATACAACGAAGACCCAATCAAACTTTTGAAAAATATACTAAATGAAAAATACATTACTGACATTAAAATCTCTGAAAGACTAGATGGTTCTTTCCAAGCAAACGTCGAAGTCGATGGTGCAAAGAAAGGAGTTGTAGTAGGACGTGAAGGTCGTAATGCAGAGAAGGCAAGAATACTTGCACGCAGATATTTCAACATAACATATGTAATGATTAATAGCAAGGAACAAGCTTTCGAGTGGTAATAATGGCAAAATCACCTCTAGGACTATTTGCAGGACGAGATCTTCGAAACAAGAAGAAACAACAACGTTGGGCTATCTCAACTTACAAAAGAAGAGAATTAGGATTAGATAGAAAATCAAACCCATTTGCTGGCGCTCCTCAAGCAAAAGGAATAGTTTTAGAAAAAGTTGGTGTTGAAGCAAAACAGCCAAACTCTGCTGTAAGAAAATGTGTTAGAGTACAATTAATCAAAAACGGTAAATCAGTCACTGCATTCCTACCACGTGACGGTGCAATGAACTTCATTGACGAACACGATGAAGTACATGTAGAAGGAATGGGTGCAACTCAAGGTGGTGCAATGGGAGATATTCCTGGTGTACGTTTCAAAGTTTTCAAAGTTAACAATACATCATTACGTCAACTAGTAGAAGGAAAGAAGGAAAAACCAAGAAGATAGAAACATGGCTGAAAATAATTTACTTCTTTTTAGAAAATGGGATACCTCTGAAATAGAGATTAAAGATTTAGGTCTACAGACCCATGTTGTTGGTGACAAAACTCTCTCTGCAATTTCATTAAAACCATTAATCTATCCAATTGACTATGGTCGTTCAGCATTAAAGAGATTCAACAAGGGTGATGTTCACATTGTAGAAAGATTAGCAAACAAACTAATGCATTTTGGTAAAAAATATGCTAAAAACACTGGAAGACAAGGTGGTAAAAAACAACATTCACTAAATATCATTAAACTTGCATTTGATATAATCAATCTCAAAACTGGTCAAAACCCTGTAGAGGTACTAGTTCGTGCAGTTGAGAATTCTGCACCAAATGAAGATACAACTAGAATTGTTTATGGTGGAACTGTTTACCATGTTTCAGTTGATGTTGCTCCAATTCGTCGCGTAGACTTGGCATTGAGATTCATAGCAGATGCAATCAAAGAAGCAACCTTCTCAAATCCAAAACCAATTGAAGAATATATTGCAGAACATTTGATATTGGCAGCAAACAATGATCCTGCTGCACCTTCTGTAAAAAAGAAGAATGAGTTAGAAAGAGTAGCACAAGCTTCTAGATAGTAAAACATCTCAAAAATATTTCATTAAGACATCTTTTCTCAATTCAATAATAAAATACAGTAGCCCGGCCCGGACTCGAACCGAGGTCAAAGGCTCCAGGGGCCCCTATGCTTGCCGCTACACTACCGGGCTATATGAAAAATTATAGAATGTTCGAATATATTCATTTTTGTAAACTTTATCTTATCTTAATTTCATGTAAAGCAGTTCCATAATCAACATCTGCTTTTAATCGCATGTACGCAATTAATCTGTAATGAATAAAGTATGATTGATTATCTTTGTAAAGCAACCCTCTCTGAAGTAATGATGCTAATCCTCTTGATAGTGCATTTACTGAAATTCCATATTTTGTACATGTTTCATCACGTTTTTTCTGATATTGCATTAATGTAAACTCGGCACTATTGTGTTCTATTACTAGTGGCCAGACAATTTCTTTCCAGACAAATCTTCTGTTCTCTGTTGCTGATGCGTATTTACCTTTTTCACTCAACATTATAATATCAAACTTTATGGATATAAGAAATAATGTCTCAAAAAGAAATTCAAGAATCATTAGAGTTGCTTGAAAAAGACTGGGATGTTGATCCAATCCTTCATGATTTTGTTCTAGGAAAATATACTGATGTTACAGATTTCTCATTAATTGTAAAAGATGTTGTATTTCATATTCCATATTTACCAAAAGAAAAAAAATACATTTTATGGAAATGCTATTGGCCTGATTGTCACAATTGTTGTGATAGACAAGGACGTTTACCACTAACTTCTGATGATCTAATCCAAATAGGTCAGGGAATGAAATACCAAAAAACATCTGAATTTGTAAAACAAGAAACTTTAGTTGCAACTCATGATGAACCTACTCCTTCAGGTGGTTTTTCTGTAATGACAAATGTTAGCCTCAAAAGAAAAACCGATGAAACCGAAGCAGATGATGGAACTCATATCTCGTGTAGATTTTTGAATGGTGAAGGTGGATGTGGAATACATCCTACACGTCCTGGTGTTTGCTACTTGTATCCATTTTCAACATGGGCACAAAATGAAAAAGGACGTGCGCGTGTTCATGCAACATTCCAATTCACTGGGGATTGTCCAGGATTCTATCTTTCTGAATCACTTGATTCAATGAAAGAAGTCTTAGATGATTATTCAAAAACTATCTATGATTATAATATGAAATCTAGCAGAACTCTGAAAGATGGATTTGGTTCTCTTAGTATGTCTTAGGCTTTTGCAACTTTAAGCAAGTCACCAATTTTAATATGCATTCCAAATCTATCTTCATTCTTTTTCATATATCTGAAAATTGCAATAAAGTCCGGTAATGCTTTTAGGAAATTAAAGTCATTGTGTATTTTTGCTCTTACAAAATTAAACACCTTAGCATAAACGCTGTAGTGTTTCTCAATTGCTTTTTCATATGCTTTGAAATCATGCATGTTTTCCATGAAAATATTTACACATTGCATTGATGGAATAATTCCTTCTCCTAATAATGCATAAACGGTTCCAATTGATTCTCCAACGCCAACTACTTTTCCAGAATAGTATGGCTTACATCTATCTGGCGTTGCTAATCTAATTGGACGTCCTTTGGTTGCAACAACCTTTCCTCCATGCTTTTTTAGAAATTCATCAGTTGCTTTGATATGATTTTTGTTGTAATCACCTGCTCCAATATGTGCATAATTTTCTCCTAATGGGAAATACCAAAAGTATCCTGACATTCCTGGGAATGGTTCAATGTAAAAATCATCATAAGGAACACCATTCTCATATTCAACTTTATACTCGTATGTTGGTAAATAGAAGTCCTGTTCCATTTTTGGGAGATAACTTCTGTTAAATCCTGTACAATCTACAATCATGTCATATTCTTTTTCAAGCTCCTCTAATCGTGGTGCTTTTCCGTAAATTACATTACAATCTTTTATGAAATCTTTTATCAATCCAAGTTTGTTGTATGTACAAAGTCCCTTCAAACCAATATCAAATTTCACATTATCATTCATTTTGACATGCATCTCTTTCCCATCATGAATTAAGAAATCATCAAAATTTCTACCCGTTTTTTTACAAAAATTAGTTAATTCTTCTTTAATTGTGCCCCATGCGCAAATTGAGTCATGTCTTTCTGTAGGCATTCTTTCATATCCAACTACTTCGTGTTCAGAATTTTTTAATCTAGCCATGAGATAACTTCCTGCAACTCCCATTCCCATGACTGCAATTTTCATTTGATCTAATTAGTTCATTAACCTAATAAATACAATTCCAGTTTTATTCAATCAATATAGCTGGTTTGTACGGTCTTGCATGTCTTGCTTTTCCTTTAGGATCATAAACATCGCTATCTGATTCAGAATACACTTCAATTTCTACTCCAAATTCTTTTTGTCCAATACTAGATAATTCTGACATAAGGAATTCTTTTTCATTAAATGATTCCGATTCAAGTTTCATCTTTTTGATTGATTCTGATTCTGAATGCAAGTCTTTGATTACTTTTTGAACATAGTCTGGCATTTTTTTAGCATCAATGGTTTCAGGATCTGCAATCAATTCTTTCATCACAACTCCCATGTTGTTCTGACCTCCTACCATTATGTTCAAAATTTTACGATAGATTTTTGATTTCACACTATCTGAATTAACATAAATTACAATTTTCTTTGGAGAAATTTTTGTAACTTTGAGAATATTTGAAATGTCTTCTATAGTTGACTTTAACAATTCTTCAGCTTGAATTACACTCACATCAACTTTATCTGAAGAATATTCGGGCCAGGATGATTTTGATACTAGTTCGGAATTTCCTAACTTTTCCCACATCTCTTCTGCAACATGTGGTGCAAATGGAGAAAGCATTGCAACTCTAGCTGAATTTATCTGATGAAGAATTCCAGAAACATCATCTCTTTTTTTAGCCTGAACTCTTTTTTGATACCAGCTCAAATCACTCTCAAATGTAAATAAAATATCATGTAGAGCTTCTCGCAACCTCATTTTTTCTACAGCTTCTGTAACTTCAGAAATTTTACTTTGTGTTTTTGATAATATCCATTTATCTTCTGTTTGCAAATCTCCAATTTCTCCTTTTTTTAGTGTGGAACACTCGTCCAACAGTGATTCTAATTTATTTTTAATACCTGAAACTGATTCCATGTTAAAGTCAGCATCTTGGAGTAGCTCAGCTGATGAAATAATAGCTAATCTAATTGGATCTGCACCATGATCCTGAATTGCAGTACGAAGTGGAATGATATTTCCCATACTCTTAGACATTTTAGCACCGTCCATCATGACACTGCCATTGACAACAATTTCCTTTGGCCACAATTTTTCCTCAAATATTGCAGCATGATTCAAAACAAAAAATGACAAGTGATTTTGTACCAAATCTCGTCCAGAATGTCTTGCGTCTACTGGATAGAAATATTGAAACTCTTTTTTCATTGTATTAATTACATCTTCTGAAAGATTTGCTGAACTTGCAACTGTTCCTAAATCTCCTTTATCTAAGAAAAGATAGTCAAAGAACTCTTTTGTAAGATTCTCAGGTTTTACTGTTCCATCATTTACAAATCGTGATATGGTATAGTATGCCATGTAAATTACACTATCTGATAATGATTCAACAATCCAGTCTTTATCCCATGGAAGTTTTGTTCCAAGTCCCTGTTGTCTTGCACATGCTCGCTCATGTAGCCAATTAATCACATCGTGAAATTCTGTTTTAATCTTGTTTGGAAGAATATTCATGCCATCAAGACAGTTTCTTGCCAGCTTTTTCCATTCTTCATCGCCATAATTTAGAAACCATTGGTTGTTCAATACTTTGACAACACATTCACATCCGCAGCGGCATTGAATTGGGGCATTTTGCAAAGTTGGAAACGACTCTAGTTGATTTTTGTCTTTTAACCAATCCCTAACTTTGTTTCGTCCAAATTCTACCTTCTCATTAACAAAATCTCCACATTTTTCATTTAATTTTCCATTAACAAATTCCTTAAGATACAATTCTTCTGTTGCTTCTTCTAACTTTGCATCTACTTGATCAGTAACTCCTAATCGTTCACATACATCCTTTGCAGGAATATTTCCATATCCTTCTGTTACTATGATTGGTATTGGTTCAATTTTAGATGCTAATTCATGATTTTTTGATTTTAAATCCATCAATGCTTGATAATCTTTAGGTGCATGTGCTGGCACTGACATTACTAAACCAGTTCCCATTCCTGATTCAACAAACTCTGCTTCAAAAATTGGAATTTCTTGTTCTGTATGTGGTGTTTTTGCAAATTTACCTATAATTTCTGTTCCTTTGATGTCTCCTTCAATTGTAATTTCTTTTCCAAAGAATTTCAATTTTTCCGCACATTCTTGTGAAACAATCCATTTTTCGTCATCTGCCTTAATTTTTTTGTATATGGTATTTGGATTTACCCAGAGATTTGTAATACCAAAGAGTGTTTCAGGTCTTAATGTTGTAATTGGAAATACATATTCATCTAGTTTGAATTTGACAAGATAATTTTCATCATTAATCTTTGGTTCTACATCGCCCATTGTATCGTGTTGTGATACTGGATTTTGATCAACTGGACACCATCCGACTGGATGGGAACCTTGAATTATTCTATCATTGTCTCGTAAAGTCGAAATTTGCCATTCAATAAATTTCTGATAGCCTGGAACTATTGTTGTAAATTCTCGTCTCCAGTCAATGGAATAGCCCATTTCGATCATTCCAGACTTTATCTCTTCATGGAAATAGTCTGCAATCTTAATTGGTTCAACAAATGTTTTGATTACATCTTCTGGAACATGGTAAATGTTTCGTAGTCCATCAAGAATTTCTTTTTCTCCTGCTTCAATTCTTTTTGCCATTCCAAGAACTGGTGTACCAGTATAATGAAATCCCATTGGAAATAATACATTGTACCCTTTCATTCTGTAAAATCTTGCATGGACATCAGCTAGTGTGTATGTTCGTCCATGCCCTATGTGTTGAGGTGAGTTTGGATATGGGTATGCAACTGTAATGAATTTTTTCGGTTTTTCATTAGGATTGGTTTCAAAGTCTTTGGCTTCGTGCCATTTGGTTCTCCATTTTACGTCTAGTTGATTCCAGTTTATTTCCATCTTGTTTACCTATTCGATAATCATGGACTTCGCATTTTTAATTGCATCTTCTTTCTTTGATTTGTCGGTTCCTCCACCTTGAGCAAATTTGGCACTTCCTCCTCCTGCCCCGCCTAAAATCTGGGAAATACTCTTTACAATATCGCCTGCGCTCTTTTCTTTTGATATCTCATCTCCGGCATAAACTATAGCTCTAATTTTCTCTCCTTGTTCAAATAATCCACAATAAACCATTTTAGGATCAGATTTGCATAACACTTCTCCTAATCCAATATGAAAAACATCATCGTAATTATTACTGTCCGAATAACAAAAATTAGCTTTTCCAGATTCCGCTAACTCAATTGTAATTTCATCAATTGTTGTTGTTCCTTGTTTACATTCTAATAGCGATTTAGCTATGATCGGAATTCTTTCTTTAGCAATTTGTCTTTGTTCTAGTCTTTTTTCTTTTTCTTGTTCTTTTAGCTTTTCTTCTTTCTCCTTATTTTCTGAATCTTGTTCCCTCTTTTTCACAAATTCTTTTGCGCCATCTCCTGACACAAACTCAATTCTTACAACTCCATCTTGGATTCTTTTTGTTCTTGTAATCTTAATTTGTTCTACATCTGATGTATTTGCTACGTGTGTTCCTCCACAAGCTTCTATGTCTAAATCGCCTATTGACACGATTCTAACTGATTTGACAGGCACAACTCCTCCTTGATAAATTCTAAATCCATATTTTTGTTCTGCAGTTCCACGGTCAAAATTTTCTATTTTCACTGGTATGGCTTTTTCAATAATGGAATTAGCTGCATCTTCAATTTTTGTTACATCCTCATCAGTTAATGCTGAATGATGTGTGATGTCAAGTCTTGCATGGTCTTCTTCTTTGAATGCAGAGTGTTGCCATACCCACGAACCTAGAACACTTCTTGCTGAAGTATTGATGATGTGTGTACTTGTATGATTTTTTGTAATTCCATCACGTCTTTTTGCATCTACTACGCAAGAAACTATATCTCCTTCTTTTGGAATTTCTCCTTTAATTTCATGAACAACAATGTTTCCATGTTTTGTAATGTCTACTATTTCCTGACCAGAAATTTTTCCATGATCTGGTTCTTGACCTCCTCCTCTTGCATAAAATGCTGTTTTATCTAAAACAACAAAATTTTCAAATGATTTCAAAACCTTTGCATCAAATTCTCTAGGATCTTCATTATAGAATAGTAGTTCTGTATCTGGGATTCCTTCCAATGGTAAGTTTACTTGTTCTTTTTGTTTTTTTGATTGGTGTAAATCAGAAAGTTTAGAATAAAATGAAGATGGAATCTCTGATATTACCTTCATTTCTTTAAGATATTCTGGTGTAACCCCATCTGATTCGTAAAGTGTAATCAAATCCTCAACTTTTGGCTCTTTGTTTAGTTTACTAACAATTTTTTGCATTCTTTGCTTTGAACTGTCATATCTTCCTGTTTCAATTGATATTATTTCTTTTACATCCTCTCTAGTTTTTTCTAATTCAGGATAGGTATTTTTCAAATAATCTATTTGTATGTCGATTATTTCATTCAAATCGAATTTCAGCTTCAACCTGTCCATAGTTGAAACAATTCTTCTCAACATTATTCGAAGATTGTATCCGCCTCCAACATTACTAGGAAGTGCTCCATCTGAAATTGCAAAGATTAGCGTTCTGATGTGGTCGATTATCAGGTAAATTCCTTCTAGCGGGGTAATAATACGATTAATCTGTTCATCTGTCAATCCAGTTGTTTTGATGGCATTTTTCCTTACTTGTGTCAAGTCTTCGTATAATTCCAAATTCTTTGCTATTTCGGTGAAATATGGGGTAAGTACTGAGGAGTTTGTGTCTATTCCTGCTTGCTCAATTAATTTTTTTGTGATTGGTCCAAAGCAGCAATCGTATGCTGTAGGTGTTCCCATTGTTATCCATGCAAATCTTTCTAGACCTGCACCCATATCGATAATTCTCTGATCAAGTGTTTTGTAATCTGAAAGGTCACCTTGAAATTCTGTAAACACTGCATTACCAAGTTCTAAACCTCTTACAAAATATTCTAATGACGAACCAAAAGAACCTCCTCCTTCCCAAACGTCTTCAACAAATGTAATTTCTTTTTTATCAATTCCAAATTGTTGTGTTAGTAAATTAAAATCTAAATTAACACATTCATCTTTCCAATAACCATTATCATTTGGAATACTGTGTTGACCAATCATACAAAATGATGAAAAGTGTCTACCAGTTACTCCGACATTTTCTAAATCTTTGAATCTTAAACATGTTTGTGGAACTACAAGTGGGTTTGCAGGAAACTCAAATACAACTTTACTTCCCATGACTCTTTGAAAATCAACAATTGATGCAATTGTAAAATAAAGATCATCTCTCCATCTACAAACAACTGGATAACGATTTATTGATGTATGATTATTCTTGACAAAAAAAGATTCAACTTCTTTCCATGATTGTGTATAATCAAATCTCTTTGATGTTGGCGGATCCCCGATGAATGAATACATATCATCAGAACATTCTGGGCAATTACTTCTTTCTGAATCTAAAGTCCAGAAATATCTATTACATACAGTACATGATTTTCGTTCAAATCCCTGGTCCTCGAAGAGATTTACGTTGTAATACCTCTGTGGGTCTGCTGAAAATTTCTCAAGAATCTCTTTTTTATTCACTAAATTTTTGACCTAGTGCCGATATTAAGGACTGTCGATTCAACCGTTAAATATAGAAAAATGTAGAAACATTTTATGTTCGGAAGAAAAAAAGGCGAAGTAAAAGAAGGTGATTACATATTTACTTCTAGAAAAGACGATGGCGATTATCATAATATTGTATTTGGAACTGTTACTGGGGTTGATGGAAACAAAATCGGTGTAAACGGTTTCTTTGTTAATCCTGTTGGATTAAAAAACAAGGTTTCTCAAGGAAAAGCCGGTCCAAGATCGAAAGAAATTCTCCTTTCCCCTACTTCTGAAAACTGCATTTTTGCATTAATCTATAGAATTGAATATGAAAATTTCACCGAAGTCATTGACATTAGCTCTGAAAAAGTTGAATTTATCTCAAAAAAGGTTTTCACCGTCTTTGATGGCTGGGTAAGAGAATCATTATCTGAATTAATCAATAATGTATTATCTCTTCCAGAAGGAACCGACAAAGATCACGCAAAAAGAATCCTAAAACAGAAAATGGAGAATCTTTATGATAAAGAATTGAAGAAAAACCTCTATTCTGTATGTAGAAGCCTAAAGATCCTGATCTAGAGACAATTTTTGATAGCTTTTTATTATGCCTAACGGCTTTTTCGTACATGGAATATGTTTACGCTGCTTTAATGTTGCACAAACTAGAGAAAGAAGTTAACGAAGCAAACGTTACTAGCGTAGTTAAAGCAACTGGCGCTGAAGTTAATGAAGCCCAAGTTAAAGCACTTGTAGCATCACTCGCTGATGTTAACATTGAAGATGCAATCAAAGCAGCACCTGTAGCAGTTGCCGCAGCAGCAGCACCAGCAGCAGATGCAGCAGCAGGTGGAGATGAAAAGAAAGAAAAGAAAGCAGAACCACCAAGTGAAAAACAGGAAGAAGCAGCAATGGAAGGTTTATCCTCTCTATTCGGCTAAACTAAGTCCAAAATCTTCTCAACGTTATTAATGACTATTTTTTATTCTAATTGTCTTGGCAGATTCAACTTTGTCAATTGAGTTTTTCATTTATGTTTTAGATCTATTTGGAACAATGGCATTTGCCGTAACTGGTGCTTTCAAGGCAATTGAGCACAAGGCAGACATTGTCGGAATAATAATTCTTGCAACAATTACTGGTGTTGCAGGAGGAACAATACGTGATGTAATTCTTGGAAAGTCTCTACCTAATTCCCTAATTGATCCTTCATATGTGATAATCACTGTAGTATCTGCCATCGTAATCTTCCTTTTACACTCAAAAATGAAAAAACATTGGAACGTATTTCTAAAATTTGATGCAATTGGATTGGGGGTTTTTACCGTAATTGGAGCAACTTTTGCCTATAACATGTTTGGAATGAACTTCCTTGTAATTGTGTTATCTGGAATGCTTACTGCAATTGGTGGAGGAATCCTTCGTGATGTGTTTGTTAGTCAAACCCCTATAGTATTTGTAAAAGAGTTGTATGCTTCGGCCAGTTTCTTAGGCGCCTCGGTATTCTTTTTGGTGATATATCTAACAAACGACGTTTACGCTGGAACAATTTCGGGATTGTTATTGGCTACAGGACTAAGAATGGTTGCAATGAAGTATAATTGGAATCTACCTAAAGTAAAAAGTAGTTAATTTATGCTGGTGTGTAGTCTTTTGCTTTTGAGGCTACGCCCTGTGCTTGACCATGGGCTTTTTGTAACACTTGTTCTTTGGTATCCTCTGTTAGATATCCTGCTTCAGTTGAAACAGAACGTGCAGATTGTGCTGCCTTTGCCAAGATTTGTTCAATATTGTCTGCAGTGATATATGCTGCTTCAATTGAAAGTGAGATTGCTTCTTGATGAGCTTGAGCCAAATCGTTTCTGAATTTCTCAACATCAATAACCATCTCTTCTTCTTGATAGACTAATCCTTCTTCTAATGCAGCGTTCAAAGCAATGCCTGCTTCTATAGCCTTAATGTCTAGTTTACTTAAAAGTCCGGCAAGTTTTTCAGAAATTACTTCTCCTTGTTTTACTGGAACAGTTTCCTTCATAATCCAGATTGTACCTTGATCAATCTTAGTAGCAATTCCGTTTTCTTTAAAGTCAGTTAGCATTGGTCCTGGTGCAATTCCTGTATTCTTTGGTGGAATTACAACATCCATGCTTGCAGTATCCCCTCCTCTTGCAAATAGCATAACTTTGTTCTTTCCTAATAGAACGTTAAGTTTGAATGGAGACATGTTTGTAAACATGAAAACACATTGACCTGTAATTTTTTCAGATAATTTATCTATACCAGTAATTCCTGCTTGTGCAAAAGCTAGTTTTGCTACTTTATCTTTGATACTAACAATTTCAACTTCACCTTGAAGTGTTTTTCTTAACGGTAGTAATTGTGAACCTCTGACCTTTTCCATTCTTACAAGTGCTAGTACTTTGTACTTTTTTGGAAGCTCTTGTAGTTGTTGATACATCTGTGCTTTCTTTTTTGGGTATGTTGTTCTATTCTCATGCATTTTATTTTGTCACCTTATGTTCTAGTTTTGCTGCTTTTCCCATTGTTGTTTTTATCATATATTTTCTAATGTTTTTATCTCCATTTGGAAATTTACCTCTCAGATTGTTAATCACTGCCATTGCATTTGCAGCAACGTGATGTTCATCCATTTCAGTATCTCCAACTTTACATGAAATTGAAAGTGAATTTTTTACTCTAACTCTAATTGATGTTTTGAATCTACTTAGGAATGCATCTATAGGTGCATTAAATGGAACAGGTGTTGGCATTTTACCTCTAGGTCCTAAGAGTTGTCCTAATGATTTACCTACTACAGGCATTAGTTTTGTATCTGCTAAAAAGAAATCATATTTGTTGATTAATTTTCTAGTTGCTCTTTTATCTTCTGCTAATTTATTTACGCCATCATTATCTAAAACCTCGTCTGCTTTTGCATCCTTTGCTTTTAGGCCCATGTCTCCTGATGCCATTACACAAACTGCAGCTGGCTTTGACATTTGATTTGGAAGTTGAATTACCTCATTAAATGCAAATCCTTTTTTCACATCTATGTCTTTTAGAGTGATGTAAAGTTCTAGTGATTCTTTGAACTTGCGTTCTTTTTCACTTTTCTTTGCTTCTTGAATTAGTGTAACTATTTCAGACTCGTTTACCATGTCAAAAACCTTAATCTCTCACTTATTATCGTTTAGAGTAATTATTCCCGATTACATCATTTTTCTAAAATTGACGTATCTTTTTCTAAATTTTAGTAAAATTCTGCTTTATTCCGGCAAAACTTACATTTACTACTAAAATTTACTTATTTTAAGAAATGGCTAAGGTAGATGATTTAGATCTCAAATTATTATCTGAACTAAAAAAAGATGGAAGTATTTCTATTCCGCTTTTAGCAAAAAAACTAAACATCAATGCATCTGTTTTGTATAGTCGAATAAAGCGACTGATAAAAAAGAAGATGATAAAGAAGTTCACTATAGATATTGATGAATCTCAGTTAGGTTTTGGAGTTAAAGCATATGTTGGAATTAACAGAGATCCTAAATTTAAAACAGAAATTCATGAAAATTTACTAGAAATTCCAGAAATTGATAGAATTATTGAGGTTACTGGAAGGTTTGACCTTATGGTTGGTGCATTGGCCGAAGACTTGGAACAATTACACAGTATTGTGGTGGATAAAATTGGAAAAATTGATGGAATTCAGAATACTGAAACATTTGTTGAATTAGAAAGAACTGAAAAGTCTCCGACGTATCTATCTAGTTAGTTAATTTTTCGTCCCATTTGCCGTCATTTACTTCAACGGTAATTTCTTTTGGTGTTTTACCTTCTACTTTGATTCCTAGGCATTGACATGTGCCGATTATTTGTTTTGCAACTGATTTTATTTCAGATGCATATGATGTTTCAAGTTTAACGTTTGCAACTTTAACTACTGCATCCATTCCAATGTCTGCAACCCATTCTGTACCCGCTGTACCTGTTCCTTTTGTAATGTTTGCCTCTTTTAGTATGAGTGCTGAAGCTGATGGAATTCCAACTTCGATATCCCATTCTTTTGTATCTGTATCAACGCTAACTGTTACTGGAACTTTCATTCCTTTGAAGTCACCTGTTTTCTCATTAATCTTGTTGATAACTTCCATAATGTTTACTCCTAGTGGACCAAGTGCTGGACCTAGTGGAGGACCTGCAGAAGCTTCTCCTCCTGTTACCTGTGCTGAAATTGATTGTTTGTCGCCCATTTGAAATTCGTCTCTTTTTTAATGATTTATTCCTTCCTATGATGCAACCGGTTTTAGATAGTTTGCATCTACTGTTACTGGTAATTGATATGGTGCATCCAACAAAATTACTGTAGCTTCTTCTTTATCGTGATCAACTCTTGTAATTGTAGCCTTCATTCCTTTGAATGGACCACCAATAACTTCAACTGTTCCATCGACTGCTAACTCTGAAACTGTAGATTTCTTTATGAGATAATTTTCAATTTCACTAAATTCTAGTTCTCCTCTTAATTGTCCTTTTACATGTCGTAATCCTTGTGTTGCCATGAACATGACTTGAGGATCATTTGCTTCAATCACAACATATCCTTTTAGATTATCAACAATCAGAACGGATTGAACATCTAATTCACCGCTTCTCATTTTTGCTTCTAGTTGTCTCAAAACGACCTTTTCTTGACCTCCGGTAGTTCTGAGTGCAAATAAGTGGGATTCAGTAACTTCAGACATTTTCTCTCTCTATTTGAATACCATTCCTGGTGAAATTGTTGCAAAGATGAATTGAATTCCAAATCCTAGTAATCCTACTGTGGCAAAGCCAAATAGGACCAATCTGAGGTGCTGTTTGTAGACCTCCTTATCGGATTTTTTCGTTAATTTTATAGTATTAACTATATTTTTGAAGTAAAGTTTAGGGTTCAAATTATAAAGAAAAATAATAAAGTGTCAATATATCTTTTATTCATGGATTTACTAGTTGCATTCAAAAATGACGCTGCTGGTCACAATATGGCTAAGCATATCTCTCAAAATATGGAAAAAGATGGTGATATGTATCGTGGCAAAAACTTTGATTTAATTGAAATTGACACTCCTGCTATTTCTGCAGATTGGTTAGATGAACAATATGATTATGATGGGTTTGTTTTCTTATCAAAACATGCAGCTGAATCTGGAACTCTTGCTCTGACGTGTCACAGTACTGGAAATTTCAATGAAGCTAAATTTGGTGGTAATGCAAAAGAATTGGCCATACCATATCCTAATCTGCAAAAAAAATACCTGAAAACACTATGGGAGAATCGTGAATCTTTTTCAGATTTTGAAATAACTATAGAAGCCACACATCATGGACCTACTCATCTAAAAAAACCGTCAATTTTTGTAGAAATCGGTACTACTGATCTACAATGGAATGATGAACAACTCTGTTCATCTGTAGCGCAACTTGTCCTAGAAACGCTTGAAAAACCATCTGATTCACATCCTTTTGCAATTTGTTTTGGAGGTACCCATTATTCTGAAAAATTCACAAAAGAATTACTTTTTGGAAAATATGCTTTAGGAACTGTTATGCCAAAACACGCATTGGAATTTCTTAATCCTGATCTTTTCGAACATATTATTACTCAAAATAATGGGGCAGAAGCTGCTTTACTTGATTGGAAAAGTCTAGGCAAACAAAAACAAACTTTGATTGATCTTCTTTCAACTACAAAATTAGAGGTTATAAAAATTTGAAAATAGAAGAAAAAATTTATCGCAAATTGTTAGAAGTTCCTTCAGGTCATGTAACTACATATGGTGATCTTGCAAAAGCGGTTAATCTAAAAAATGGGCAAAGAGTTGTAGGACAAATAATGAAAAAAAATCCATTTCCTGTTATAGTTCCATGCCATCGTGTTGTAAAATCTGATGGAACAATTGGTGGATATGCATATGGCTCTGAAAGAAAAAAACACATGTTGTCAAAAGAAGGATTAAAAATTAATAACGATAAAATATCTGATTTTAAAAAAAATCTATTTCGTTTCTAAGATTTTTGTGCAGTAATTTCTTCTGCAATAACGGTTCTCAAATGTGCTTTGTTTCTTATTGTGTTACCGCCAATTTTTTTATAAATTGATTTGAATGATTCGTTTGTAATCTCCTTTCTATCTTTTGATATTTTGAGAAGATATCTTAAGGCACGAACTTTGTTAACATATACAGTCTTTTTACCAACTCGTGCACCTTTTCTTCCTTTCTTAGAACCTTGTTTTGTACCTCTTTTTGCTTTTTGAATTCTCTTTGCTTGAGCTCTTCCATGAGATGTACCTGTAAAGGATTTGATTGTAATTGTATTTGCAGTGATTAAACTTCTAATGTCATCTCTTGTAATTGCATCTGCAACATCATCCAAGTGATCATTATCTAATCTTATACGATTGACACCGACACCTACAATTCTTGAGGCAAGTCTCTTTTTTGATTTAAGATTAACTGGCATTTTGACTCACTCTTGCGTTAAACACTTTGAATTTCTTTTCTAATGCAATTTTCATAATTTCTCTTCTCTTTTTTGCCCCTACACTATGACCAAATCTAATTCCGTCTTCTTTTGGATTAAGATTTTCTAAATCATTTGCATTATGTACTAAATTATCTGTATAACCTGATGGGTGCAATCCGAGTGCAATTTTTGGTGTACCATATCCCACTTTAACTAGTCCCGGACGACCACGGCTTTTCTGTTTTCTTTGATGGTTATCCATTCCTTTTGGTTTTCTCCAACCACTTTCCAATCTGACGTATCTCCAGCTCTCCGGACGAATAAATTCCGGTCTACTAACTCTAGCTTCTTCTCTTGCTTGGAGTTTTTCTTTATTGATTGGCATAGAGTTAAACCTTGAAATTTAACATAAATACGTATCTAAGTTTCAGATTATTGGATCTGAGAAAGAGATAATAATATTCAATTTTTCCCAAAAAACCTTGACTAAACATAGTATTGAGGAGAATTTCTGATATGTCTAACACAAGCTCAAAAGTACATGATCAATTGACAGCATTTGGAATTACACCACACTCAATTCATCGAAATTTACCTGTTGAAAAACTAGTTGAGCAGTCTATTGAAACAAATGAAGGTATGTTGACCTCTACTGGCTCATTATCTGTAAAAACTGGAAAATATACTGGTCGTTCTCCTCAAGACCGTTACATAATCTATGATGATGAAACTCATGAAACTATTGATTGGGGTGATGTAAATAGACAATTCCCAACTGAAAAATTCAATTCTGTATTTGAAAAAATGAAAAAACATGCTGAAGGTAAAGATCTTTACGTTTTTGATGGATTTGTAGGTGCTGACAAAGAAAATCGATTGGCAATTCGTGTAGTCAATGATCACGCATGGCAAAATCTCTTTTGCAGACAATTGTTTGTAAGACCATCAAATGAAGAGCTAGAATCTCACGACCCAGACTTTACAATTGTATGTTTGAACGATTTTGAAACAATTCCTGAAATTGATGGAACAAGAACAAATATTTTCATTTTGATTAATCTATCTAAAAAAATTGTATTGATTGGCGGAACCAATTATGCAGGTGAAATGAAAAAATCCATGTTTGCTGTAATGAATTATCTAATGCCAAAGAAAGATGTTTTTCCAATGCATTGTTCTGCAAATATTGGAAAAGAAGGTGATACCGCATTATTCTTTGGTCTATCTGGTACTGGAAAAACAAGTTTGTCTGCAGATCCTGAACGTATGTTAATTGGAGATGACGAACATGGTTGGTCTCAAAATGGTGTTTTTAATTTTGAAGGTGGTTGTTATGCAAAATGTATTAATCTTAACGAGGATGCTGAACCACAAATTTGGAATGCCATAAAATCTGGAGCAGTTCTTGAAAATGTTGTTGTAAACAAAGATACTTTGAAGCCAGACTTTGATGATGGAAGTTTAACTGAAAACACTCGTGCAGCTTATCCTTTGGATTACATTCCAGGAGCTGTAATTCCAAGTGTTGGTGGTCATCCTAAAGTTATAATATTTTTAACAGCAGATGCATTAGGTGTACTTCCACCTGTTTCAAAATTAACAAAAGAAAGTGCAATGTTTCATTTCATGTCAGGTTATACAAGTAAACTTGCTGGTACTGAACGTGGAATTAAAGAACCAAAAGCAACATTCTCTGCATGTTTTGGCTCACCATTTATGCCTCGTCCTGCATCCGTATATGCAAAAATGTTAGGTGAAAAAATACTTGAACACAATACCGTTGTTTATCTAATTAACACTGGATGGTCTGGTGGTCCATATGGCGTTGGAAAAAGAATCAGCATAAAATACAGTCGTGCAATGGTAACTGCTGCCTTGACCGGAAAATTTGACTTGATAAAATTCAGACATGATGACACCTTCAATCTTGATGTTCCTACTGAATGTCCAGGTGTGCCTTCTGATGTTTTAGACCCAAAAAATACATGGATTGACAAGGATTCCTACGATTTGTCTGCAAAGAAATTAGCACAAATGTTTGGTGAAAACTTTACAAAATTCAAAGATGCTTCTCCAGAAATTAAAAATGCCGGACCTCAAATTCAGTAATTCTTTCTAAGTTTTAATCCAACAAGTACAACTATACCAAAAATAATTCCTAAAATTATCAATGCTCTTTCTGGTAATTCTGAATTTTCTACAATTGGTTTTTCTTCACTCAAGTCCTTTTTGATTTCATAAAACTCATACACATCAAACGTATCCTCAGAGCTTTTCACATTTGCTTCAATCCAATATGTTCCTGGATCATAAAGTTTCAAACTTTCAATTTTGTTTGGTGTTATGGAAATACTACGTTCTTCAAATGTCTCACTATTGGTAACTGTTATTTTTGCATAATCCCAATCTAATGGTCGTTTCACTTGAAAAGATAATTCATTTTCAGATTCCGAAATAACTATTGATGCTTCACTAACTCGAACAATTATTGGAATCTGATACATTATGTCGTTGTTAGTAATGAAGGCTCTAGTTTCGAAATCACCTAACTCTTTTTCAATTAATTTTGAAGTTATGTATAATGCTGAATCTCTTATCTCGTAATCAAACTCAACATTTTCTATATCTGAAAATTCTACTTTTTGAATATTGATATTTCCATATAAGGAACTAATCTTAATTTCATTTTCTTCTAATGTCTTGTGCTCAGATAGATTGAAAATCAACTTTGGTGGTTCAAATATCAATTCTGAATTAAATGCTTTTTTCAAATCAATTCTTCCTGCTCCACCTGCATCAAATTCAAATTCTTTTTTGTACTCATCTGTGATGATATCTGAAGTTGTAACTAGTATGGATTTAATTTCATGAGGTGTGAAATCTGGATTCTTTTCTAATAACAATGCAATTGCTCCTGAAACATGTGGAGCGGCATAACTTGTTCCGCTTGTAATATTATAGAAATTCTTCAATGAAGTTGTATTTACAAAAACTCCTGGTGCAACTAGATCTGGTTTTAGATAAAATGGAGAAACTGGTCCTCTTGAACTAAATGTTGCAAGAAAATCTGGATGATTAAACACGTTAAGTGTTCCTGATGTTTCGGTTTCAAGAATTGTTCTTAATTCTAATCCTTCTTCTCTTGTCATTGAAACTGTAGGTATTGTTGGATAGTAATCTTCACTTACATACTCATGAATTAATTCTCCAAAAAATATTCCAGGTTGATTATTGTATACGATTAATCCTTTTGCACCATTATTTGATGCAAAAATTTCTTTATCTGAGAAAAAAACAATTTCATCTGGTGTTTCTCCACCTCTTTCTGCCAAAACTATCTTACCTCTAACATCTATTCCATCAAAATCATTTTCTCTACTGTATTTTCCAAATACAATTTCAGCTGATATTGGATCTGAAATTGTATCTGTTCCTAACATTGGTAAAACTTGGAATTGTGTATCTTCAACCTCTAGTGTTGAAACCATGCTTGAATCACGGTTATTGTAAGTAGCTCCTACAGTGATTGCATTGGGATTTTTTGCTGGACTTCCAATAGTACTCTTGTCAGGACCGCTATTTCCTGCAGCAGCAACAACCACAATTCCTTGATTAATTGCATTATTTACCGCCTCATCGATTTTGTTATGAGTCATGTTAACTCCTAAGCTGATGTTAATGATGTCCACTCTATCTTCAACTGCTTGGTTGATGGCTTTAATTATCAAATTTGACGGAACTGATTCCCCATCTGATGAAACTCTATATGAAAAAATTTCTGCCATAGGTGCGATTCCTTTTAGTTGTCCATCAGCTGCAATTATTCCTGTTACTTGTGTTCCATGTCCGTTTGTGTCTTGTGGAACTGTATCGTTATCTACAAAATCATATCCTTTCAAAAATCTAGATGTTTCATCTTGATTAAAAAAATCTGGATGACTTAGGTTAATCCCTGTATCAATGACTCCAATCTTTATGCCCTTTCCTGTAAAACCCAACTCTTTTGGAAATTCTGCACCTATGTATGGTCCGCTATTATCTAAAAATAATTCAGAATTCTCATCCAAAGTGATAAAATTTACAATTACAAAAGAAAAGAGACCACCTAACAGTAATGTAAAAAATAAAAAATTTCTCATATATGTTATAATTTTTGATTAGTAATAATTCCTTTAGAAAAGCAATAAATTACTTCCATATTATCCACCATTATGGGAAAATATACACTTCCTGAGATGCCATATGCATATGATGCACTAGAGCCTCATATTGATGCACAAACAATGGAAATTCATCATTCAAAACATCACCAAAAATATACTGATGGTATGAATGGTGCATTGGAAAAACTAAGTCCTGAATTACAAGACAAGGACATAGAAGAAATTTTGTCAAACATCAATCAAGTCCCTGACGATGTTAAGGGTGCCATTAACTTTAATGGTGGAGGATACGATAACCATAAACTGTTTTGGAACAGTATGAAACAAAACGGTGGTGGTGAACCAACTGGTGCAATTGCTGATGCCATAAACGATTCCTTTGGATCTTTTGCAGAGTTTAAAGAATTATTCTCTAGTAAAACAGCTCCAATTCAAGGAAGCGGATGGGGTTGGCTTGTATACAATCCAAATTCTGGCAAAGTCGAATACAAGGCAATGCCAAACCAAACTAGTCCAAGAACTGAAGGTTTAGTTCCGTTATTAGGACTAGATGTTTGGGAACATGCATACTATCTCAAGTATCAAAACAAAAGACCTGATTACATAGCTGCTTGGTGGAATGTCATCAATTGGGATGAAGTAAACGATCGATTCTCAAAAGCAAAGTAATTCTCTTTTCTTTTTTCTTTTATTTCTAAAAACTCTAATTTTTATACAGTGTACATATCTCAAAGTCATGAGCGAAGAGCAAGCCCAACAGATGTTACAACAGATGCAAATGCTTGAAAATATGTATACAGAATTATCACAAAAAGAAAATTCTATAAAAAACATAATTCGTGATGCGGATTCTGCAATAAAATCAATTCAAGAAATTAAAGCAAATCCTGATTCTGAAAGTCTAGTTCCGGTTGGAATGGGTACTTTTATCAAAACAAAACACATTCCAAATGAAAAAATTGTAGTTAATGTCGGTGCAGGTGTTGCAATAGAAAAAGATCATGATTCTGCCCTTAGTTATTTAGAATCAAAGATTAAAGAATTAGAAGTTGCATTACAAGAAACAAACTCACAAAGACAACAAATTGCAGCAAATCTAGAACAAGGAAAACAACAGATGCAACAAATCATGCAACAATCACAACCTCAATCGTAACAATATGTTTGATAATCTAAAAAAAGCATTTTCTAATGCATCTACTGGATTTAGCGAAAAAGATCTTAATGAAAAAGACATTGAAGATGTTTTATTTGAATTGGAGATTAATCTACTTGAATCTGATGTGGCAACAGAAGTAATAGATTCCATTAAAGACAGTCTCAAAGAAAAAATAATCGGTTCTAGAGTTGAAAAGAAAAATATTCAAAATTTTGTCAAACAAAGTCTAATTGAATTCATTAGTGAAACTTTTGATAATGCAGGTCAAATTGACTTGAAAGATAGAATTAACGAAAAAAAATCATCAAATCAGCCATTTATCATAGTATTTGTTGGCATTAATGGTACTGGAAAAACAACATCATTAGCTAAAGTTGCAAATATGTTAAAAAATGAGAAATTTTCTGTAGTTATTGCAGCTGCTGACACATATCGTGCTGGTGCTATTGAACAACTTCGTGAACACACAAACAGACTAAATCTAAAAATTATTGCACAAAATTATGGTTCAGATCCTGCAGCTGTTGCAAAAGATGCTGTTCTTTACGCCCAATCTCATAAAGTAGATTGTGTTTTGGTTGACACTGCAGGACGAATGCAGACAAGTTCTAATCTGATGGAACAAATTGCAAAGATTACTAAAGTTGTAAATCCTGACATGAAAATATTTGTTGGTGATTCACTTGCAGGAAATGATACTGTCAATCAAGCACGTGAATTTCATAAACAAGTAAAATTTGATTGTTCAATTTTAACTAAAAGTGATGCTGATGCTAGAGGTGGTGCAGCATTATCAATTGTAAAAGTTACATCATCTCCAATTATCTACGTTGGTGTAGGACAAGAATATGATGATATTGTAAAATTCAGTAAGAAAACTTTTCTTGAAAATGTTTTTGAATCTACTGATATTGATGTTCCATCATTATCTGAAATTAAAAAGCCAGAACCAGAACCAGAACCAAAACCTGAACCAGTTGTTGAAGAACCAGAACCAGAACCCGAACCAGAAGACGATGCGGATCCATTTGAGGGAATTGAAACTGATGACATCAACAACTATGCTGATTTGTATGATGTTCCTCCACCAGAAACTGATAATGAAGCAAAGAAATTAGCTAATCAAATTAGAAAATGGATTCAAGATGGAAGACCAAAACCATAGTTTACAAAACTATAAGAAACATATTCTATTCTGTAATCTATGACTAAAAAACCGCATAATGTCGATATACTCACATTAGATGAATTAGAGTCCAAGGAAATTAATAATATAATTGATTTAGCAATAGACTTGAAAAAAGAACTAAAAAAAGGAAAAGAAAAACCGCTTTTACAAAATAAAACTTTAGCAATGATATTTGAAAAACCTTCTACTCGAACACGTGTAAGTTTTGAAACAGGAATGTTCCAACTTGGAGGTCATGCACTTACATTATCTCCAAATGATCTTCAATTATCTCGTGGTGAATCTATTGCTGATACTGCAAGGACACTTTCTCGTTATGTGAATGTAGTAATGGCTCGTGTTTATGATCATAAATCTCTAGAAACTTTTGCAAGGAATTCTTCTATACCTGTAATTAATGGATTATCTGATTCATATCATCCATGTCAAATACTTGCAGATCTTATGACAATTAAAGAACATAAAAAAAATCTAAAGAAAATAAAAATTGCTTGGATAGGAGATGGAAATAATGTTTGTAACTCTTTGATATTGGGATGTGCAAAACTAAAGATACAACTCTCTGTTGCAATTCCTGATGGCTATGAACCTGAATTTGATGTTATTAAAATTGGCAAAGATGCAGAAATTCTAGAAGTTTCTGACAATCCTGAAACAGCAGTACAAGATGCAGATGTTGTCATGACTGACACATTTGTTTCAATTCATAATACTAATTCTGATCGCGTCAAAAAATTCCTTCCAAAATTCCAAGTCAACCAAGCTTTAATGAATAAGGCCAAAAAGGATGCCATCTTCATGCATTGTCTCCCTGCAAAACGTGATCAAGAAGTAACCTCTGATGTCATTGATGGTTCTCAATCTGTTGTTTGGGATGAAGCTGAAAATCGTTTACATGTCCAAAAAGCATTGTTAGTTCACCTTCTTGGCGTCTAAGGTTTATAATACCAATCTCAAGTTTTTCCTCTATAGATGGCATATTCGAAGATATTGCAAAGAATTCGTAGTGAGAAAACTAACTATCGGAAACGAAAAATTATGCTTATGGGAAAGCGTGATTTCATTACAGTTAATGTTACAAATGAAAATACTCAAGTCCAAATTGTCAAGCCTGAAATTAAAGGAGACAAAGTTCTAGCATCTGCCCATTCTCGATTTCTCCTTAAAGATGGATGGAAAGGTTCTCGAAAAAATATTCCTGCATCATATTTGACCGGTTACATGGCTGGAAAAAAAGCATTATCAAATGGCGTAACTGATGCAATCTTGTATAGTGGTACTAGAAGATACACTGACAGAATGGCTGCAGCATTAAAAGGAGTAATCGATGCAGGTGTGAAAGTTCCAGCTGATGAAGAATCATTTCCAGCTGATGAAAGAATTAACGGTGAACATCTTAAAGTTAAAAATGATATTTCAAGTGTTAAATCAAAAATTGATAGTGAGGTCAAAGCATAATGAGTATTGAAAAAACTGTTAAAAAAACTCCACAACAGCAACAACAACAATCTAGACCTGGAGGACCTGGAGGTAGACCTGGTCAACAAGGTAGACCTGGAGGACCTGGAGGTAGAGGTGGTCGTCAAGGTGACCGACCAAGAAGACCAAGACGTGAACCTGTTGTAGAAGTTTGGGAACCAAAAACAATTCTAGGAAGAAAAGTTGCATCTGGTGAAATTACATCTATGGAAGAGATTTATGAAAAAGGTTATCGCATACTCGAATCTGGAATTGTTAAAAAATTATTACCTGATTTAAAAACTGAAGTTATTGATGTTGGATTAATTCAAAAGATGACTCCTAACGGTCAATCAACTAGATTCAAAGCTCTTGTTGCAGCAGGAAATCAAAATGGTTGGCTTGGAATTGGTCTTGGTAAATCAAAACAAATGAGAATTGCAATTGAAAAAGCAAACAACGCAGCATTTCTAAACGTAGTTCCAGTCAACCTTGGTTGTGGAAGTTGGGAATGCAGATGTGATCGAAAACATTCTGTACCATTCACTGTTAAAGGAAAATCTGGAAGTGTAACAATTGAAATTCTACCTGGTCCAAAAGGATTGGGATTAGTTGCTGGCGGAAAAATTCGTAATTTACTAAAACTTGCAGGTGTAAAAGATGCATGGACACATACAAGTGGCTCTACTGCAACAATGGCCTCAACATCAAAAGCATTACTTGCATGTCTAAAACAGACATGGAGTCAAGGGTGATTGTTGAATGTCCAAAGCATATCTTGTTGTAAGAATTAGTGGAACCGCTGATGTACCTTATTGGGCTACAACTACAATGAATTTATTAAAACTAGAAAAGAAACATCGTGCTGTAATTATTCCTGAAATAGATAACACTATTGGAATGTTAAGAAAAGTTCAACATTATGTGGCTTGGCAAGAACTTGACGTAGAAACTGCAAAAGAACTTTTAGATAAAAAAGCCCGAAAATCTGGCTATAAGAAAATCACACCTGAAGATATTACCGCATTAGGATACAAATCTGTAGATGAATTGGCTTCTGCTTTAGCAGAGGGCAAAACTTCTCTCACAAAATTAAAACCTCTAAAACCTTGGTTTGCATTGAATCCTCCAAGACATGGCTTCAAAAGAAGTTGTAAAAAACTCTATGGCCAAAAAGGTGTTTTAGGACACAACAAAGAACTTTTAGTTATTGTAAAGAGGATGATGTAAAATGGCAACAAGATTAAGAAAAACTAGAAGACTTAGAGGCGGACGACACATGGGATGGGGTCAAGTAGCACAACACAGATCATTTGGTCATAAAGGTGGTCTTGGACGTTCTGGACATCTCAAACATTTAGCAAGTACTGTAATTAAAGAAGATCAAGATCATTTTGGCCATGAAGGAACTCATTCCCCACATCCAAGCATTACAAAAGTTTGGATAAATATTAGAGACTTGAATGATCTATTTGCAAAGTCTGGTAAATCCGAAAATTCTAAAAATGTTTTAGATTTGGAATCACTTGAGATTGAAAAATTACTTGGTGGAGGACAAACTAATACTGCATATACAATAAAAGTAAAAAACGCAACACCTTCTGCAATTGAAAAAATAAAACAAGCAGGTGGTGAAGTAATTCTTCCTGTTCAAAAGACTGAAGAAAAAACTGAAGAAAAAACTGAAGATGTAGAAAACAACGATGGCTGAAGGAACACTAACTGAAACTATACGAAAAATTGTAGCCAAGGCTGAACCTTACATACCTCAGGTTCCAAAACCAAAAAAGAAAATTCCTTTACAACAGAAAATCCTATGGACTTCAGGTTGTTTAGTAATTTACCTTGTAATGGGTCAAACTCCTTTGTTTGGCGCAACTGCACCTGAATTTGATTTCTTAGCATTCGCTAGGGTCATTTTTGCATCTGCACAAGGTTCACTTGTTGAATTAGGAATTGGTCCGATTGTAACAGGTGGTCTGTTAATGCAATTGCTTCGTGGTTCTGATATCTTAAAGTTTGATTTCAAGAATCCTGCAGAACGTGGTGTATTTCAGACTGCTACAAAACTTGTAACCTACATTGTAATTGTAGCCGAATCAATTGTATATGCTATTGCTGTTTATGGACCCGGAATTACAGAGCCCACGGTGCTGTACATACTGATAGGGCAGTTAATGGGTGCGTCTGTAATTGTCATGTTCCTAGATGAAACTATCCAAAAAGGATGGGGTCTAGGTAGTGGAATTAGTATATTCATTATGGCAGGAGTTGCTCAACAAATTCTTTGGAGTCTGTTTAGTCCAATGCCTGCAGGTGATGGTGGCGCGGTTGGTGTATTTCCGTTCATTGGTCAGATGGCTGCGTATGGTGATGTGGCGGATGCGTTCTTCCGGTCTAATCAACTGCCGAGCATATTTGGCTTGTTCTTAACTGCAGGAATTTTAGCAATACTAGTCTACACTCAAGGAATGAAGGTGGAAATTCCAATTGTTTCTACAAAGTATAGAGGCTTTGCAGCAACTTATCCAATTAAAATGATGTATGTTTCAAACATTCCTGTAATTTTGGCTTCTGCGTTAACTGCCAATGCTGTTTTCATTGGGCAAATGTTTTGGTCACAATTTAACCCGCGGAACAATAATGTATTCCTGAATCTTTTAGCAGAATTTGACCCGACTGCACCGTCTTCACCTACAGGTGGAATTGTTTACTTCATTACCCCTCCGAGAGGTTTAGACATTGCAGCACAAGATCCGCTTCGTGCAGTTGGTTATGTCATATTTATGGTTGCAATTGTAATTGTTTTCGGAAGATTATGGGTAGAATTAGGTGGACTTTCTCCAAAGAAAGCAGCACAAAATCTTTTGGATGCAGATGTTCAAGTACCTGGATTTAGACGTTCAAACAAACCAATTGAAACATTACTTAACAGATACATCCCATCAGTTACAATAATCGGTTCTGCAATTCTTGGATTAATTGCAGGCGTTTCAGATGTATTAGGAGTATTTGGTACCGGAATTGGAATTTTGCTCTCTGTAGATATTCTAATTAATTACTATAACCAATTAGTAAAAGAACAGGTGGAAGTTGTTATGCCACGGTTAGGTGCTTTACTTGGTAGAACGTAAAAAAATAGTAATAGTTGGAATTCCAGGAGTTGGAAAAACTTCTCTAGTTACGCGTATTGTAGAATTAATTAATGCTCAAAAACACTGTGCTAGCGTACATAGTTATGGTAGTGTGATGATGGATGAAGCTACTAACAATCAAGTCTCTGATAGAGATAATCTAAGACATTTACCTGTCTCACAACAAAAAGAACTACAAAAACAAGCCGCAAAAAAAATCGCTGAATTAACAGATGATGTTGTCTTTGTTGATACTCATGCATTCATCTCTACTGATGAAGGATTCTATCCAGGTCTTCCTTATCATGTAATTCAAATTCTTGAACCAACACATCTCATAGCAATATCTGCACGCCCAGAAGAGATCTATAATCGTAGGATGAAGGATGATAGTAGAAATCGTGACAAAATTTCAATCGAAGCAATAAAAAAGGAACTAGCTGTACAAGATGCAATGCTTGCAAGTTGTTCGGTCTTATCTGGATCTCCATTGAAAGTTATATTGAATAATGAAGGAAAAATTGATGAAGCAGCACAAAATGTAATAGATGCAATAGGTGTGGGTGTTTAAATGGAATTTAATTTTATACTAAACTTTATTGACGCAGTATTTCTTCAGATGGATTTCTTTGGAATGAGAGAAGGTCCTCTTGGCAGTGACGATCCTATGATAAAAGGAGCAATTCTATCAATGTTAGCCGTTGCTGGATTTGGAATTGCATTGAATGTAATTAACTCAGGAATAAGAAAAAAAATGGTTGATCAGGTTAAGCAAAGAAGAATCACAAAAGAAGTTAGAGCATGGCAAAAAGAGAGAATGGCTGCATTTAGATCAAAAGATCAAGCAAGAATTGCTAATGCAAATAAAAAATCTGCTTACATGAATAAAATGAATATGGAAATGATGCAGATGAATATTCGACCTATGATGATTACAATTATTCCTTTAATGTTAATTTTCTATTTTGTACTTCCACAATTGTTCTCATACACTGTTGCATTATCTCCAATTCCACTAAATGTTATTCCAGGTGATTGGTTTGAACTAACATGTACTGCTATCAAAGTAGAAGAAGGTGCATATTGTCAAGATGAAAATGCATTATACTTGTGGGCTTGGTACTTCCTATCATCAATTGCATTTAGTGGGCTCATCATGAAACTAACTAAAACACAAATGGATTTAGGATAATTGTCAAAATCCATCGTAGTGTCTGGTCCTCCTGCTATCGGAAAGACAACAGTAGCAAAGGGACTTGCAAAAGAATTTGATCTGAATTATCTAAGTGGTGGAGATATTTTAAAAGAACTTGCAAGTGAACAAGGATTTTCCTCTAGCGGTGATGATTGGTGGGATACTGAAGATGGAATGAAATTTCTTAATCAAAGAAAAGAAAATTCAGAATTTGATAAAAAAGTTGATGAGAAATTAATCCAATTATTTGAAAAAGGTAATGTTGTCATTACCAGTTATACACTTCCTTGGTTAATTGACAGTGGAATAAAATTATGGCTAGATGGAACTGTAGAAAATAGTGCAAAACGCATGCAGAATCGTGATAATCTGGATGAATCCTCTGCACTAGCAGTTGTTAACAAAAGATTTAATGAAAATAAATTAATCTACAAAAATCTCTATAACTTTGAATTTGGAGATGATCTTTCAGTTTTTGACAAAATTATTCAAACTGATGGAATAAATGCAGAACAAGTATTAGAAATTGCTAAAACAACAGTGAGAGAATTACTTTGACTCTAAAACAACTTGAAAATCTTGTAAAAATAGATGAGGATATGACTAATCCTGAAAATGGAACATATTACAACAAAAGAACAATTGAACAGCTTCTTGAATATGGTCTAATTTTGATTGATAAACCTCCTGGACCTACAAGTCATGAAGTCGTTGCTTGGGCAAAAAGAATTTTAGAAATTCCTAAAGCTGGTCATAGTGGAACTCTTGATCCACAAGTTTCAGGCGTTTTACCTCTTGGTTTGGGAGAAGGCACAAAGGCTCTTGGTGTATTATTGATGGGGCCAAAAGAATATCATGCATTAGGTAGATTACATTCGTTACCATCTAAAGAAAAACTAGAACAAATTCTTGAATTATTTCGTGGTGAAATTTTTCAAAAACCTCCACAACGTTCTGCTGTGGTCAGACAAACTAGAAGCAGAACCATCTATGAGTTAGAACTTTTAGAACAAAAAGAACGCCTAGTTTTGTTAAGAATATTATGTGAAGCAGGAACATACATTCGAAAATTATACTATGATATGGGTGAACTACTTGGACCCGGTGGTTCTATGATAGAACTACGTCGTTCACGTGTTCATCAATTTAATGAAAATAATCTTGTCACTATGCATCAATTAGCTGACGCATATGCAACATGGAAAGAAAACAAAGATGGTTCAAAACTCTTGAAAATTATTCGACCTGTTGAAGAAACTCTTAGTGAAATAAAATCAGTAGTCATTCGTGATTCTGCAATAGATTCTATGTGTCATGGAGCACAATTGGCAATACCTGGTGTCTTACAAATATCTCAGTATCTGGAAAAAGGTGATCTAGTTGGAATTTATTCTCAAAAAGGTGAGATTGTTGCATTGGCAGAATCTTTACTATCTGAAAATGAAATTAAAGAACAAACGAAGGGATATGCATTTCAAACAAAAAGAATAATCATGAAACCAAACACTTACCCAAAAAATTGGCGTACAAGTTCACCTCCAAAAGAGTAAAAATTGTTTCCTAAAGGCTTACTTTTTGCGATAATTCTTGGTGTTGTTTCTGGACCAATTTTTGGAATTATTTTGTATGAATATGGTGTCGAGGATCAATTAGTCTATGTCGATGGAACCTCATTATCAATAGTTACAGAAAAAACTAACTTTACGTTAGGTGAACCCATCTCTATTACAATTGTTAATTCAGGAACAGATGAACTGAAATTTCCTGATGCTTCCTATGGGCTAATCATAAAACAGCTAGATAGCATTCCTATCTTTTCACCTACTGCAGCTCAAGTAATCTCAAATCTAGATTCACATGAAGATGTAACTTTTGTCTGGGATCAAATAAAAAATAATGGTGATCAAATATTGGAAGGTACATACAAAATCACATCAAAAGCAATTACACTAGATGGAAGTATCATAGAAAAAATTGTCATAATTCATGTTTTCAAATAAAATATAATGCATTTTTATAATCACTATCAAATTATTATTTAGCGAAAGCTAATGCCGAGGTCGCCTAGCCTGGTAGGGCGCGTGCCTGGAAATATTTAACCATAAAGCACGTTCTCGCAAGGGATCGAGAGTTCAAATCTCTCTCTCGGCGCCATCTTTAATTTAAAATTCAAGAGTATTTCTTATTGTATATTGAAAAAATTTGATATTGCAATTTTAGGTGGAGGAATTTTAGGTACGACAATTTCGTATTGGATCTCAAATCTTTATGACTCTAGTGTATGTGTTATTGAAAAAGAATCTAATGTTGCTCAACATACTAGTGGAAGAAATACAGGCGTTGTTCATACTCCGTTTTATCTAAACCCTGAAAAGAAAAAAATTTTTGCAAAATCTGCACAGAGCTCACATGCATTATGGAAAACACTTGCTGAAAATACAATGTCACCTTGGAATGAAATAGGAACAATTGAGGTTGCTTTAAATGAAACACAGCATAAAACATTAGAAAAATACCAAAAATGGGGAATCGAAAATGGTGTTTTAGAAGAAAATCTTGTATTACTTGATTCAAATGAAATAAAACAAAAAGAAAAAAATGTTGAATGTTTTTCTGGGTTACTATGCAAAAGTGATGTATCTACTGATTATTCTAAACTTACACAAGAAATAAAGAAAATATCTGCCCAAAATTCAACTGAATTTCTTTTTCAGAAAAGTGTAAAATCATTTATCAAAAATGATGATGTAATTCAAGTAAATTTTACAGATAATTCTTCAATTGAATGTAGTTATCTAATTAATTGCTCTGGTGGAAACTCGTTAGATATTGCAAAACAATTTGACTTGTTTGAATCATATTCTGATCTTCATTTTAGAGGAGAATACTGGATAGCTGATAACAGTTATGCTGATATCGTAAAAACAAACATCTATTCAGTTGCTAGACATCCTGAATTTCCATTCCTTGATCCTCATTGGATAAAACGTGCTAATGGAACTACTGAAATTGGTCCAAATGCTGTGCCTGTGCCAACACCTGAAACATATGATGGTTTTGTAACTGATATTCCATCTACTATATCAAAACTAGGAGAGATTCTCACTGGTGGCGCGAAAAAACTATTTCTCAATCCTGATTTCCTATCATTAATCAGTCATGAATTTAGAAGTTCCATTTCAAAAGATGCAATGGTTCAACGTGTCATGGATTTTATTCCATCCTTAAAACCTGATTATTTTACAAAAAAAGGTACTGCAGGAATACGTACTCCAGTTATTTCCCCAGATGGAAATTTTATTTCTGATGTAATGGAACGTGAAGGTCATAATTCATTTCATATTGTTAATTACAATTCTCCTGGTGCAACTGGTGCGCCTGCTTATTCTGCTTTAATTATTAAAAAATTACAGGACAAAGGAATCTTAAAAAAACCAAATTCTCAAAAAAATACGCTATGGAATTTTGATTCTATAATAGAACAGATTTAATATTCCTTCAAAAATGGTAATTTTATGTTCCCAGATAGATGTTCTGTTAAACAGAATGGACGTGATTGTGTTAATCCACCAGAATATGTAGTGGAAATTGTACATAATGATGATTCTTACATGGTTGGAATTACATGTGAAAAACACAAAGATGTTGTAACTGTAAAAATTGGTGAATTACAAAAAATAGGGAAAATCCCTGAAGGTACACTTGAATTTCAGAAACTCAAAGCTGTTGGAACTGATTGTGTTAAAGGCAATCCTGATGATGTTTTAATTCAATTAGACTAAACTGAATAAAGTAATTTTTTCCCTTCTAGTGCTAAAATCAAATTTCTTGCAGTAATATCTGACATTTTTTGTCTTGTTTCATTAGTTGAGCTTCCAACATGTGGTGCCAAAACAACATTTTCTAATTTTAATAATGGACTGTTTCTTTTAACAGGTTCTGATTCATAAACATCCATTCCTGCACCCTGAATTTCTTTTTTCATCAATGCATTAACTAATTGTTTTTCATTAACAATTTTACCTCTAGATGTATTTATCAAAAAAGAAGTTTTTTTCATTTTTTTAAAAATTTTTGAATTCATTAAATGATGTGTATCGTTATTGTATGGAACATGCAGTGAAATTATATCACTATTTTTGTAGAGCATATTCTCTGAAACATATTTTGCTTTTAACATCTTTTCAATTCTCTTTGATATCGGTTTTCTATTATGATAAATTACATTCATACCTAAACCATTTGCCTTTCTTGCAACTTCTCTTCCAATTCTTCCCATTCCTATAATTCCGATAGTCTTGCCTGATACTTCCGTACCTGTATAATCATATGCGCCGAAGATCTGATTCCATTTTTTATTTCGAATAATTCTATCTCCTTCGGAAATCCTTCTCAGCACGTCTAGAATTAATCCAATTGTTAACTCGGCTGTGGCATTAGTTAAAACCTCAGGCGTATAGCCAATTTTGATTCCTTGTGATTTTGCAAAATTAACATCAATATGATCAAAACCTACGCTAAATGTACTGATTACTTTGAGATTTTTTGAATTTTTAATGACTTCTTTGTCTATTGTGTCATATGGATGACAAACCAAGCCATCCATATTCTTGATTTTATCAATTAGATTTTTTTTTGGAATTGGAATTTTACCTGTATGCAGCGACACATTACATTTCTTTTTTAATTCGTCTAGTGCAGATCTGTGTAGGCGTCTTGTAACTAACACATTGAAACGTTTTTTCATTAATGTATGGTCAAACCATTTATAATATTTAATCATACTATGATTATTGTCTTCTTCCGATGATTTTCTAAATTGTTCTGAATGTACAAAAACAATAGAACAATGTATCTGTGTTTGCCCTTATTGTGGAGAACGTGACAAATGTGAATGTGCATTATTTGATGCAGCGACGGGGGCATGAATTGGTATCTGATTTTACATGGATGATTGGTGGACCACAAGGTAGTGGTGTTGAGACTGCCGCTAATATTTTCTCTCAAGTTTTCTCAAAAATGGGATATCAGATATTTGGAAAACGTGAGTATTATTCTAACATAAAAGGTGAACATAGTTATTTTGCAGTTAGAGTTTCTGACAAACAAATTCGTTCTAGTATCAAAGGTACAAACATGTTAATTGCATTTGATGCTGAAACTATCTTTCGTCATGCTAATGATGTTCTAGAAAATGGAATCATAATCTACGATTCAACTTTAGAAAATATCAAAGTCTCAGATGTTATTACATTTGATAATGATTTTAAAGAACGAATGGAAGGTTTCTTAAAATCTAAGAACAAAGAGAATACCATTAAAGGAATCTTGGAATTGGCATCTGAAAGAGGTGCATCAATACATTCTGTTTCCTTTCGTAGTCTTTTGTTTGAACTTTCTGAAAAAATAGAAAATCCTCGAATTAAAACTATGATTCGTATGTTCAATGTTTTGGGAGTCTCTCTTTCATTAGGATTGTTAATGATTCCTACAGAAAAATTAACAGAATCTATAAACTCAATTTTTTCAAAGAAAAAAGCAATCGCTGACATGAATGTATCTGCTGCAAATTTTGCTTACAATTATGCTGCAGCAAAGTTTGGAAGTACAGATTTTAAATTCAATATTAATGAGATTAAAGAAAATACACTTCTAGTTCAAGGGTATTATGGTACATCCATTGGGAAAATAATTGCAGGATGTAGATTTCAATCATATTATCCAATTACGCCTGCAACAGATGAAAGTAATTTTCTTGAAACTAACGAAATACTTGAGATTAATGAAGATCGTCCTGGTTCAACACTTGTTATTCAAACTGAAGATGAAATCTCTGCAATAGGTATGGCAATAGGTTCATCATTAACAGGCGTACGTTCTGCAACATGTACATCTGGACCTGGTTTTGTATTAATGATAGAATGTTTGAGTTGGGCAGGCATTAATGAAGTTCCTGTTGTGATTACATTTTATCAAAGAAGTGGACCTTCTACTGGTTTACCTACCCGTCATGGCCAAGATGATTTACTATGTGCCATTAATTCAGGTGTAGGTGAATTTCCTAGAATTGTTTATGCATCTGGTAATGTATCAGATAGCTTTTATGATACAGCTAATGTGTTTAACTACGCTGATGTTTTTCAAGTTCCTGTTATACATATGATGGATAAATTCATTGCTAGTTCTGTCACTACCTGTCAACGATTTGATGAAACTAAAGTCAATATCGATAGAGGAAAACTACTAGATGAACCTCCTTCAAATGCTTACAAAAGATTTGAACATACCGCCGATGGATTATCGCCAAGATCAAAAATAGGTTTAGAAAATGGAATATTTTGGAATACTGGAGATGAAAGTGATGTTGAAGGTCATATTTCTGAGGATCCAGTTAATCGTGTAGAAATGATGGATAAAAGACAGTCTCGTCTTGATTACATTCTTGAAAAAATTCCTGAGTCTGAACAAATTGTCAAACATTCTGATGGTGAATTTTGTGTTGTTTCTTGGGGTTCAACTCAAGGTCCAATTCTTGATGCAATTGATATGTTGAAAAATGAAGGAATTAACATTGGATTTGTTGAAATAAAACTTTTACATCCATTCCCAAAAGAACTTTTGAAAAAATCATTCTCTAATTCTAAAACGATTATTGATGTTGAGGCCAATTACACTGGTCAGCTTGGGTCAATAATTAAACAAAATTTAGAAAAAGATCCTGATTATTATATTCTAAAATACACAGGAAGACCAATGACATGTACTGAATTATACGACACATTAAAGAAAATTGTAAATAATAATGCTGAAAAAAGAGAGGTTTTAACATATGGCGCTTAAGGTAGGAGATTACAAAACAGATGTACATAATGACTGGTGTCCTGGATGTGGTGATTTTGGAATTGTAAATTCCATTCAAATGGCATTGGCAGAAATGGAAATTCCTCGTCATGAAACTGCAATATTTTCTGGTATTGGGTGTTCTGGAAAAACATCTCATTTCATCAATGTATTTGGTGTTCATACTTTGCATGGACGTGTTTTACCTTTTGCACAAGGCGCAAAAATATCAAACCCAAATTTGAAAATCATAGCCGTTGGCGGTGATGGAGATGGACTTGGAATAGGTGCAGGTCATTTTGTTGCAGCTGGTAGACGTAACGTAGACATGACATACATCATATTTGATAATGCAGTATATGGATTGACTAAGGGGCAAGCATCACCTACTCTAAAATTAGGTGAAAAAACCAAGTCCTTACCTACTCCGAATACAAATTATAATGTAAATCCAATTGGACTTGCAATTGCTAGTGGTTTTACTTTTACAGCAAGAGCCTACTCCTATGATATACGTCATCTAAAAGATATAATCATTGCCGCAATTAATCACAAAGGTTTAGCATTTGTAGATGTTTTACAACCTTGTCCAACATATAATGACATCAATACAAGAGATTGGTTTAATGGTGTAGATAGAGTTGATGAAACTACCAACAAGCCAATGCCACGTATTTACAAATTAGAAGATACCGATTATGATCCTGTTGTACATTATAGTGATGAAACTGAATTAAATCAGAAAAAAACACAGGCAATTGTAAAATCACTTGAATGGGATACAAAAATACCAACTGGAATATTTTATAAAAATGAACTAATCACTCCATATACTAGAAGATTAATTGATAAAATTCCAAATTATATAGAAAATCCTTCGGCGTTACAAAATATTTCAAAAAATAATGCTCCTATAACCAAAATTAATCATATACTTGATTCATACAAAGTCTAGTCATATTGACAAATGATTATTAGACAGTTTTTTCTATTTTACAACTATTGAATATAACTGAGGTAAATAGAATATTTAGAAAATCAATTATTAATGAATTTTTTATTCCCGAATTGACAAAACTTGATTTTAAGAAATCAAATGTAAAACATCCTGAAATACCTACTGATGGTCTGATGCAATCTAATCTACTTCATATCTTCTTTGATGTCGAAACTGGTAATGATTATCCTGATGGTGATGAATGGTTTATCACTGAATTTCTTTTTCCATATCCAATGAAATTACCTGATAATCTGAAGGGAACTGATTATTTTACAACTATTTCTGTAGAAGAAGGAAAAAATTTTTGGCATCATCGTGAATTAGTTCGTTACAAATATGGAAAATCCAAGAAACTAGATGAATCGCTAGATTTCATTGAATCAAAATATAAAGAACTACATGGATTAGTTGAACCGCTTGAAAAAGAAATTAAGTAGATAATTTCCAACCATTTTTAGAATTTACAAATTTCTTCTCACTTGTAAATACTGTATTTAATCTCCATCTGGCAGCTTCTTGATCAAAATTATAAATTACACTTTTCACATCCTTTGGAATATTTTTTTCATCTAAATGATATGGTAATAATTCAACAACAAAATCTATTTTTTCAACTTCCATCTTAAACCACTGACTCTCATCTGATTCAATAACAAAATTAATGTCTGGTTGTCCTGAAAAATTTAGGTTAATTCTAATTGCTTTTCCATCTCCTCTCCTTCGTTTCATTTCTTTAAAAACTCCTTTTAGTCTATCCCATTCTTTATAATCAAACCATTTGAAAAATTCATCATTAAATGAATATGGAAACGATATTTCTAAGTGACTAACAAATTTTTCTTCATATGTATTTTCAATTTCTTCATCTTCTGTTTGAAATCTTTTATCCAAAATGCTTGTAATCACATTAATTTCCCATGGAGAGATACCATAATGTTTCATGAATAATGGTTTTATTTGATCTGACACGAACTGTATTCTTCTGATTAATAATTAAAGCTTCAAAGTGTATGCAAATATTTCCACAAATACATTGCGCCTACAGTTCCAATCATAAACAGCATTGGTTTCCATGCAAAAACTGGAATATCTGGAGTAACTAATTTTATCTTGTATTCATCCAAAACTTTGTTAACATATTTGCTAATTCTTTTATTCAAAATATCATATTTTATTCCGTTTTTCTTTAAAATTGATTCAATCTCATAAATTACTGCAGTACGTTGACTGAACAAATGTTGTAAATAATCTCTTGATATCTCTACTTCACCTTGAATTGAAATACTATTTTCTGTATTAGAAAATAATCTAACATGCATTTCCCATGGTTTTTTTAATTTCAATGATAATCCATCTCCAATTTGGAGTGGTTGTTTATGTTCAAATTTTACTGTAGTAAATCCTTCATCAAATAGAATTTTTCGCATTTTTTCTGCACTCTCTTTAACAATCAAATGCAATTCTTCTACTCCAGTCATTTTATCAACATGAATTTTGTCATCTTTATCGTCTTGGCACAAAACTGTTTTTGGATATCGGGTTTCATATTCCATTAAACCATCTTCAAAAAATCTCATATTTAATGCTAATCTGGATGATAAATACTCATTAAATCAATTACTTATCTAACTATGTGAAATCACATTCTGTTACAATTTCTAAAATTTTAAAAAATTATAATCTTTGTGAGTATTGTACGGGACGTTTAATCTCAAAGCTAGTTGGAAAACCTTCATCTAAATCACTTGGAAAAAAATATCTCATAAAATACAAAAAAACATCTACCACAAAATGCTACATATGTAAAAACCTCTTTGAAAATCTTGATCTTATGTTATCAAATATTTATGAAAAATCTGATGATGTTGATTTTAAAACATTCAATCTTGGGATAATTTTAAAAAATTCATTTCTTGAAAGAGATGATTTGATAAAATCAAAATTTAAACTCAAAGGAATTGAAAATATTAAATTTGGAGTTTCTGCTGAAATTATAAAAAAAATATCTCGACGAACAAAATCTAAAAGAATTGTAGATAATCCTGATTTATTCATACAAGCGAATTTCAAGGATGAATCTTGTACTATTCGAACAAAACCTCTTTTTGTTTATGGTAGATATAATAAAAAAATCAGAAAATTACCTCAAAAACAAGTTTTATGCAAAAGTTGTAATGGAATTGGTTGTCATAATTGTAATTTTGATGGATTGGAAACTTTAGAGAGTGTGGAAAGTAACATCTCTAATTTCTTAATAAAAAAATTTGATGGAAATCAGGTTAAAATTAATTGGATTGGTGGTGAGGATCAATCTAGTTTAGTTCTTGGTGATGGCAGGCCATTTTTTGCAAAAATACTAAATCCAAAAAGACGAAATAGGATATTACGTAAATCTTTGAAATTAGAAGATATTTCATTATCAGAATTAAAAAAAATTCCAATACCACCTAAAGGATCAATTGCGTTTAAATCTAAAGTTTCAATAATTATCGATACAAAAAAATCAATCTCCATAACTCAATTACAAAAATTGGATATTTTGAAAAACTCTGAAATCCATGATGCTGGGAAAAATAAAAAAAATACCCAAAAACGAATCTACAAAATAAGTTATAAAAAATTAGGAAAAACCTCATTCCGCTTAGATTTATTGTTAGATGGCGGAATACCAATCAAATCATTCATTCAAAACTCTGAGATTACACCCAATGTGTCTGAATTATTAGATAATCAATGTAGGTGTAAAAGCCTTGATTTCAAAAACATAATTCTCTAAACAAATCAAGCTTTTTTATACTAATTTTTTTAATTTAACTATGAATCCTTTAGAAAAAGTCTCAAAATCTTTTCAAAATGATATCATACCAAAAACAATGTATGAATTAATTCAAAAAAGATTTTCTCTTGTATCTGATGGAATTCAAAGAATTGAAAAAGCATCATCAGTAAAATTTCCTATTGCATACGTAGAGCCCTCGATAATTGTTTCTGGAAATACAACCTCTCTCGATATAGGAATTTTGTATGCTAGAACTATCCCATTAGTTGTAAAAAATTCAATTCATGTAGTAATACAGATATCTGCTCCCCTAGTTGCTTTTGGCCTAAAAGGAACTATTCATGCAATTCTAGCTCATGAATTTCTTCACTATCTCGAATTAATGACACGACTGTCAAATAATGAATTGATTTCTGATGAAATTTCAAGTAATTTATTTGAAAATGTTTATTCTGATAATACTAGACTACTTGAGCCTAGAAGTGTTTTCAATGATAATACCTTGATCTCACATATAACAAAAAGATTTCCTTCTGGATTTCGTGATTATAAGTTAGAAGATAAAGTAATCAAATTTTGGATTGAAGAAAAATTACCTGTATCTAAAATTTCATTAGACACTAACACTGTAAAATTGAATGCTACACAATTATCTAACATAAAACTAGATGAATTGTTACTACAACAACTTGAAATTATTAAAACGAAAAATTCTAAATTACGAAGAAAAAAACTTTATTGAATAAATTCTGTATCGCCACATTTGCCACAGGTTCTTCTATTCTTATGTTCTGACATAAAGACACCCTTTCCACATCTAACACATGTTTTTCTTTCTCTTGATACTTTGTCATTATCTACTTTGTAATACTGACTTACTTTAGGACTGAATCCTTTGTGACCTTTTTTCTCTACAGGCATTATTCTTTCTTCTCCTCTTCAGCAGGTGCTTCAGCTTTTGCTTCTTCAGCAGGTGCTTCAGCTTTTGCTTCTTCAGCAGGTGCTTCAGCTTTTGCTTCTTCAGCAGGTGCTTCA
>Ga0207961_1000010_pt1:0-57500 | contig 58899 bp, 61 predicted proteins | sample Knorr_S7_td_250__FD_185596 | JGI IMG/M metagenome (GOLD analysis project Ga0207961, IMG submission 185596) | Marine microbial communities from Southern Atlantic Ocean transect - Knorr_S7_td_250_ad_252m_LV_B (SPAdes) (version 2) | ecosystem: Environmental > Aquatic > Marine > Oceanic... | reverse complement strand
AGGAAAAGTTATTCAGACAATTATCCATTCACATGGTAATGCTTTATATATTGCACAATACATTTCAAAAGATAAATTATATGTGCTTGATTCGGTTCCAAAAATTATAGATGTAAATGATTTAGAATATAAAAAAAATATGTCCATTATCTATGTGGGACCAAATAAAATAGTAGACCAATTAAATATTAAAGAAATGAACAATATTCAACTTACTGCTCTCAGTATTGCAAGTTTAGGATATAATAATTATGATTTCTTAAAAACTAAATCTATTAATAACTTAGCGCCAAATTATATAGGTTCGTTTAAATTGGATTAAGATGAGTTGGTTTACTAGAAAAGATAAAAAGATTCAGGAATCTGGTAAGAAAGATTTGCCAAGCGATTTATGGATGAAAGGAACTTGTTGTGGTGAAATTCTATATAAACCTGAACTCGAAAAAGCAAATTCAATATGCCATCATTGTAATTTCCACTATCCAATTTCTAATAATAAATATTTAGAAATTATTTTAGATCCAGAATATGAAGCACTATTTGAAAATATTGTTTCAACGGATATTCTGAATTTTAAAGCGAATAAATCTTATGAAGACATTTTACAAAATGTTCCAGATAATGCTGAAGCCATAAATTCTTATTATGGAACTATAAACAAACATAAAGTTGTGCTATCAATTATGGATTTTAAATTTATAGGTGGAAGTATGGGTAGTGCAGTGGGTGAAAAGATAGCCAAGTCAATAAAATTGGCGCTAGAAAAAAGTTGTCCCTTAATTATCGTATGTCAATCGGGTGGTGCAAGAATGCAAGAAGGAGCATTATCTCTTATGCAACTCTCAAAAGTAAGCACACATTTATCAAATTTTTCTAAAAAAGGTGGTCTCTATATATCAGTACTGACCTATCCTACTACTGGAGGAGTAACAGCTAGTTTTGGAATGCAGGCAGATGTTACGATTGCTGAACCCAAAGCCTTGATTGGTTTTGCTGGTCAACGAGTTATTAAACAAACTACTTCACAAGATCTTCCAGAAGGATTTCAAACTTCAGAATTTCTAATGGAGAAAGGTTTTGTTGATTTAATTGTAGATAGAAATAGTTTGAAAAATAAATTAATTAATATATTATCTGTGCTAAAATGAGCAAGAACGATACAATTATTATTCTTGATTTTGGTTCTCAATATACTCAACTCATTGCTAGAAGAGTTAGAGAAGTTGGGGTTTTTTCAGTGATTCTTCCCTGTAATGTTGATATTGATAGAATTAAATCATTAAATCCAAGAGGAATTATTTTATCTGGTGGACCGGAAACTGTTACAGAAAGTGGTACATCTAAAATTAACACAGCCCTATTTGATACCAAGATTCCTTTATTAGGTATCTGTTATGGAATGCAAACAATGGCTCAAGAATTAGGTGGATCTGTCATACAGTCAAATAAGAGAGAATTTGGACATGCTAATATTGAAAAAACAAGTGATTCTAAATTATTTGATGGAATTAATTTTCAAGAAAATTCTTTGAATGTATGGATGAGTCATGGAGATAAAGTTTCTATGCTTCCCGATAATTTTGATATAATTGCCAAATCAGAAAATTGTCCTATTGCAGGATTTGCACATTCAAAAGAAGCTTGGTTTGGTTTACAATTTCATCCTGAAGTTACTCATACGAACGAAGGAATTAAGATTATTGAAAATTTCGTATATAAAATATGTAATTGTGAAAAAAATTGGGATATAACCGATATAATTGATGGAATGAAATCTTATGTTAATTCTAAAGTTGAAAATGAGAAAGTTATATTGGGTCTATCTGGTGGAGTTGATTCTTCTGTAGTTGCAATGTTGTTACATCAATGTATTAAAGAAAATTTAACCTGCATTTTTGTTGATAATGGTTTATTAAGATTAAATGAAGTGGAAGAAGTGTTAGATACTTTTTCAGAAGTTGGTATTAATGTTCATTTATCTAGCGCAAGTGACCTATTCTTATCTCGATTAAAAGGGATAAAAGACCCAGAACAAAAAAGAATCATTATTGGGAATACTTTTATCGAAGTCTTTGAAAAAGAGGCAAAAAAAATTGATAATGTAAATTGGCTAGCCCAAGGAACAATCTATCCGGACGTTATTGAATCTTCTGCATCTGAAACTGGTAATGCGAGCGTGATTAAGTCACACCATAATGTTGGAGGATTACCTGAAAAGATGGATTTAAATCTATTAGAACCATTGAGAGATTTATTTAAAGATGAAGTAAGAAATATTGGTAAAAATTTAGGAGTCCCTTCTAAAATTTTGGGAAGACATCCGTTTCCTGGACCAGGTTTAGCAATTAGAATCATGGGCGAAGTAAAAAAAGAAAGACTTGATATTTTAAGAATAGCCGATAAAATATTTATTGATGAACTAATCAATGCAAATTTATATGACAATTTAAGCCAGGCTTTTGTTGTTTATTTACCTGTAAAATCTGTTGGTGTAGTTGGGGACGCAAGACGCTATGAAGATGTATTAGCTTTAAGAGCTGTTAGAACAGTTGATTTTATGACAGCGACATGGGCCGATTTACCTTATGATTTTGTTGCCAAGGTTTCTAATCGTATTGTTAACGAAATATCACAAATAAGTAGAGTTGTTTATGATTGTACAGGTAAGCCACCGGCTACAATTGAGTGGGAATAACAATTCAAAATGAAAAAATTTAATAACTTAATTATTCTTGCACCATTAGCATATGCCATCCATCATTATGAAGAACATATTATTTTTAATTTTCGAGAGTGGAGATTAAAGTACTTTCTAGACAACAATCATATTCCTACTGAGGCAGTTCTTTGTATTTTGATTTCTGTTCTTTTGTTAGCAGTTTTTTTTCAATTAATCTCAAGAAGCAGAGCGACAGCTCACATTTTGTTATTTTTTTTAATGGCAACACAGGTAGTCAATGCTGCTTTTCACATATTTTTTAGTCTTTATTACTCTGATTTCAGTCCAGGAACAATAACAGCAATATTATTATATTTGCCTATTAATTTTCTAATAATTCAATCTGCATTTAGAGAAGGTTTATTAAAAAATTCTACTGAACTGATCACTATTTTTATTTTAGGAATAAGTACTTTTGCTTTATTTGAGTGGATTGGACCTAAAGTTTGGTTGGTTTCTTTTTTTATGTGTTTTATTTATTATTTCTGGATGAGCAAGATATCATCATCAAAAATATAAAAAATATTAAGTATGAATAATGTATAATCTTAGAATTGTTCCGTTTCATAAAAGATATTCGTCTACTTTTTATCATCTCAATAAGATATGGATTGAAGAATCGTTCTCACTAGAAGAATCTGATAAATTTGATTTGTTACACCCTGAAAAAAGTATAATCAATAAAGGAGGAGAAATTTTTTTTGCTTTAATCGAAGATAAACCAATAGCTACTGTTGCAATGATCCCACTTAAATCAGATATTTATGAGTTAGCAAAGATGACAGTAGATACTCAATATAGAGGGAATGGTATTGCAAACAAATTAATGGATAAATGTATCTTATTCGCAAAAGAAAAAGAAGCCAAAGAAATTATTTTAATTACCAATGATACTTTAGTCATAGCAAGGAACTTATATGATAAATATGGATTTAAAGAAGTAACGTTAGATTCAGATAAATATTTAAGAGGAAATGTCAAAATGACCTTAAATTTGACCGAGGAATAAATTATGTGTGGAATAGTTGCATACAAAGGACATAAAAATTGTTATCCAATTTTATTAAATGGATTAAAAAGATTGGAATATCGTGGATATGATTCTGCAGGTATAGCTTGTCTTAATAGTGATAATAAATTATCTATTACAAAACGTAGAGGTAAAGTAAGAGAGCTTGAATCTGCAATAACTAATATAGATTGTGATGGTATGGGTATTGCACATACTAGATGGGCAACTCATGGTAGACCAAATCAAATCAATGCTCACCCCCATACCGATCAATCTAAAAAAATTGTTTTGGTTCATAATGGTATTATTGAAAATTATATTCCTATCAAGAAATTTCTTTTATCAAAGAAAGTCAAATTTAAATCTGATACAGATACAGAGGTTTTAGTCCAATTAATTGGATATTTTTATAATAAAGGTAAAATGAATTTTGAAAAAGCTGTACGTGCAGCATTGCAAAGAGTTGATGGTGCTTATGGACTTGTAATACTAAATAAAGATTATCCAGATATGATGATTGCAGCACGTAAGGGCAGTCCGTTGGTGTTAGGTCTTAAGGATAGTGAATTTTTTATAGCAAGCGATATATCTCCAATTATAAAACATACTCAACAGATTCTTTATCTTAAAGATTCTGAAATGGTAGTAATTGATGGAAAAGACTATAATGTTAAATCTGTAAACAAAGATATTGCTCTACCAAAGAATATTGAAATGATTGATTATAAAATTGATGATTATGACAAAGGAAAATTTAAATATTTTATGCACAAAGAAATTCATGAACAAGTTGATACAATAGCTAATACAATGAGGGGTAGAATAAGACCTGATGCTGTACTATTGCATGGTTTATCAGAGTATTGGGATGAAATAGAAGCATCTGATAGAATTTATATTACAGCTTGTGGAACTTCATGGCATGCAGGTTTAATTGGTAAACTTCTAATTGAAAAATTTTCAGATACACCTGTTTTTGTCGAATATGCTTCCGAGTTTAGATATAATCATACATTAATTGATAGTCAAACTGTTGTAATTGCTATTTCACAGTCAGGTGAAACAGCTGATACATTAGCTGCTATTAAGAAAGCCAATGATTATGGAGCCGTGACAGTTGGTATATGTAATGTACCAGGAAGTTCTGTTGGAAGGGAAACAGATTGTGGTATATATACACGATGTGGACATGAAGTTGGTGTAGCATCAACTAAAGCATTTACTGCTCAAATTAGTATATTATATTTGTTAGCTCTTAAGCTAGCTTATGCTAAAGGAACAATATCGAGAGCATCCTTAAAAAGACATTTAGATTATGATGATTCTCTGAAAAAGATTCAATCTCTATTTCATCAAGAAAAATTGATTCAAAAAGTAGCAAGGAAATATAAAAATGCGACTGATTTTCTCTATCTTGGAAGAGGACTGAACTTTCCTGTTGCTCTTGAAGGAGCCTTAAAACTTAAAGAGATATCCTATATTCATGCTGAAGGATATCCTGCAGCAGAAATGAAACATGGACCTATTGCTTTAATAGATAAGAATATGCCTTCGGTATTCATTGTACCAAAGGATAAAACATATGAAAAAATCATTTCTAATATTCAAGAAATTAAATCTAGGAAAGGGAAGATTATTATTGTTACTAATTCTAGAGATAAAATCTTGAAAGAATTAGCAAATGATTTAATTATTGTTCCAAGGTCTAATATTTATTTATTTGTTCATCTGGCTACAATAGTTCTTCAACTGTTTGCGTATCATATGGCAGTAATAAATAAACGTAATGTAGATCAGCCAAGGAATTTAGCAAAAAGTGTTACAGTTGAATAGAATGAAGAGATTATTAATAATTTTATTTTTCTCAATTCTATTGAGTCAAGAAGGGAATTCTGCCTATCTAAGGTTAGAATTAGAGAATACTATCAAAGATATTAATGCAAGACAATTTGATAGTGCAATTTTAAGAGTTGATAATACTAACTTTTCAGATTCGGAATATCTAGATCATTCTTTAATTCTAAAGATGAAAGCACTACATGGTATCAATGATATAGATCAAGCTTTATCTGTTGCAAAACAAATTAATAAAAATAAGTTAAATGCAAACCTTCAAACGATATATAGCTTAGAACTTGGAGATATTTTTTCTGAAATGGGTTTATTTGATAAGTCGTTTGAACATTATTTAGATGCAAGAAAATCCAATATTGATACCAAGGCTAATAAAAGAATAAACCAACGATTAAATAAATTATTAAGAATGGATCTTAACGAAGAGAATTTATCATCTCTACAATTATTAGAGAATGATTTAACTAACTTAAATATACTAAAACTTGCACACTCCTTTTTGCTAGCTAGGAACCAATCAGAAAATTGGAAAAATGTATTCTCTTCAGTGGACTATTCTATGCTATCTAGAGAGTTTAGATCTTCTTATAATTATCTAAAGAAAAATGTGCCATATGATAATTATTCTATAGCAAAAATTGGAGTAGTTTTGCCTCTAAGTGGAGATAATTCAGAATATGCACAAGCTTTTCTTTCTGGACTTCAAAGAGGCGGTGAATTATTAAAGAGTAAGAATAAAATTTCCTATGTTATTTATGACAATCAAGGCAATCAATTAAATACAATTAAAGCATTTAATGAGCTTTATTCTTTTCATAAAGTAGATGCAATTATAGGTCCTACTAATAGTAAAAATTTAATATCAGGAGCAACAGCTTTGTCAAAATCTGGAATACCAATTTTTGCACCTGGATCAATTGATGAAGATATTCATTCTATTAATAGCAATGTTCATTTATTGAATTCTTCTCTTGATTATAAGAATGAAATTTTAGCTAATCATATTATTAGCAATCTTGAGTTAGAAAAAATTGCAATTATTGCTCCTAAAACAGATGATGGAATCAAAGAAGTTGATTCATTTTTAGAGCAAATGAATAGACTAAATAAAGAACCAGTATCAATTCAATGGTATGAAAATACTGAACCAGTAGATTTAAGAGGTCTCTTTACAGCATTGAGAGAGGTAGCATGGGAAATTCAACAAGCAGATGAATACAAAGAATTTTTAGGGGTAAACATCGATACCCTTGATGCAATGTTTGATCTTGATTCAGATGATGTCTATGATATGTTTGATTTTAATAATCAGGAAGAAGAAATTGATTCAACGAAGGTTATTTTAGATGTAATTGATGGTATATTTTTGCCGTTATCTGGTGAAGGATTGACATATGTAGGTACTCAAATTGCTCTTGCAAATTTGGAAACACAATTTTTTGGTAACGAACTATGGTTAGACTTAGATTTTATTAATCAAGAGAATATATCTTCCCATATTATTGGAATGTATTTTGTTAGTAGTTTCTTACCTAATTATAGAGTTGGTAATCAATTTGATTATAATCCAGAATTAAATAATGCTTTCCATTATGGTCTTGATTTATCTCGCTTTATTAATTCTACAATAGAAAATGATAAAAGTTTTAATATGTCCAATCAAAATTCAAATAGATATTCTTCCACTAGAAAGTTTAATTTTAGTTCCGGTAAAATAAATACAGACATTAACTTATTTAAATATTCAAACAGACGATTAATTAAGACTGAAATTATCAATAATCCAACCAATTCACATGTTGATTGATTATTCTGAAAAAATAAATATAAAGAATTTAAATATTTTATTTTCACTCTCCGATTTTGCTCAATCTTTAGAGGATAGTTCTGTTATAAAGATGAACCAAACTCATTCTAACCAATCAATTTTTTTAAATCAGTTTTCTAAACAAGATAAATATTCAGATGGCATATTTAGTTCAAATAATCAATTAATTTTAGAAGTAAGTGTTGCAGATTGTATGCCGATCTTTTTTGCAGATAAAAATAAAGATTTTTTTGGAGTTGTACATGCAGGTTGGAAAGGTTTAGCCGAAGGTATTATTGAAAACAGTATTGAATTGTTAATAAATGAAGGTTTTAAACTTGATAATGTAAAAGTTTTAATTGGTCCATCAATAAGGAAGGATAATTTTGAAGTAAAGAATGATGTTGCAGATCTTTTTGATAATCAATTTTCAACGTTACAAGATGGGAAGATTTTTTTAAGTTTACAGAAGATTGCAATTAGTAAATTAAATGCTTATAACATTTATGATATAATAGACGTAAAAGAGTGTACTTATAATACTCCTGCTTATTATTCATATAGGCGAAATAAAACAGAGAAAAGAATGAAAGGAAGAATTTATTGGGATGAATGAATTAATGTATTATCTAATTTTAGGATTTATTCAAGGTGTTACAGAATTTTTTCCTATCAGTAGCTCTGGCCATTTAGTTTTATTTAAGCATTATTTTTTAGAAGTTAAGAATGCTGGAGCTTCCGCAGAAATTGTTGCGCATTTTGGTACATTGTTTAGCATTATTCTTTTTTATAAAGCGACATTTTTCTCAAATAAAAATTCCGATGACTTTTTTCATATAAATACTTTAAAAATGCTTGCTATATCTACCGTTCCTGCTGTTTTAGTCGGTTTATTTAGCGGTCTTTCAGAAAATTTTGATTTAGAAACGCTCTTTGGTAATTATGATTTTGTTAAAGTTGCTTTACTATGTAATGGAGGATTTTTAATTGCACTAAGCGGCTTAAGGGATTCAATGGAAAAATCTACAATATTTGAAAATCCTTCACCATGGCAATGGAATTATAAAACTTCATTTTTCTTAGGTCTCTTCCAAGCTCTTGCTATGCTTCCTGGTATATCAAGATCAGGGATGGTCATTAGCTATGGTTTATTTGTTGGTTTAGAAAAAAAGAAAATAATCCAATATGCTTTTTTTATGGCGATTCCTGTTATTGTACTATCAATTGTTTATAAGCTAGTATTTTCTGGCGGTCTTCTTGATGAAAGCATTTCTCCTCAATCAGGATTAATATTATTTCTATCTTCATTTGTATTTGGATATCTCAGTCTAACATTCTTAATTAAGTTTCTTGAAAGATTCAGTTTTGCTTGGTTTGGATTATACTGTATAATTGTTGGTGTAGTTTTATGATTGAAATCATTTTTATACTTTATTTGTCGTTGATAATACTGGTTGGTATCATATCTAATAAATTTGTTAGTTCCCAGCTTGATTTCTTATTAGCAGGTCGCAGACTTGGTCCTTGGGTTACGGCATTCTCTGAGAGAGCATCTGCTGAATCAGCATGGTTATTGTTAGGCTTGCCAGGAGCTGCATATGCATTTGGATATAAAGAGTACTGGTCAGTAATTGGTATTACATTAGGTATTATTGGCTCTTGGTTTCTTATAGCAGAAAGATTAAGGGCTGAGACAGAAAAATATCAATCACTTACCATTCCTGATTACTTGCAAAAAAGATTTAATGATACTTCAGGAATTATTAGAAATTATTCTGCAATAATTATTTCTGTTTTCTTGACATTTTATGTTTCAGCTCAATTGTTTGGTGCTGGTAAAATTCTAAATGCTATTTTTGAGATTGAACCTCTATATGGTATTTCGTTGAGCGCTGTAGTAATCATACTATACACAATTATGGGAGGCTTGTTAGCAGTTGCTTGGACAGATCTTGTACAAGGAATATTGATGATTGGAACTTTAGTTATTTTACCAATTGTTGGTTTAATTGAATTGTCTTCTTTTGATGCTCCACTAAGAGATTTGATTATGAGCACAGATTCACAGAAAAATTCACTCATTCCTTCTGGGTTAACTGGTTTTGCTACATTTTCAGTCATTGTAGGAGGTTTAAGTTGGGGACTTGGTTATTTCGGTCAACCACATCTTCTCATTAGATATATGGCCATTCGATCAGTAACTGAAGTTAAAAAAGCAAGAGTGATAGCTACATTATGGGCTATTCCAGGGATATCAGGTGCTTTTTTAATTGGTATACTAGCTATGACTCAAGAAGTTGGTTTTGGTCCAGATATGTATTTCGACGAAAAAGTTAGAGAAAGTGTTATGCCCGAACTTGCCAAGGCTTTGCTACCTGCGTGGTTAGCAGGATTGCTCATATCAGGCGCTGTTGCTGCTATGATGTCTACTTCAGATTCACAATTATTGGTATCAACATCTGCTATTAGTGAAGATTTAGGGGTAAATGTATTAAAAAAACGTAATAAACTATTAAATAGTCGTGTTATAACAGTTCTTTTAGGAATATTTGCCTATTTGTGGGCGATGTATTTTCAATGGAGCGGAGAAACTGTCTTTAGTATTGTTAGTTTTGCATGGAGCGGTCTTGGATCATCCTTTGGTCCAGCATTACTACTTGCATTGTGGTGGAAAGGAGTAACAAGAAAAGGAATTATTGTAGGTTTATTTACTGGATCTATTTCTACTATTATTTGGGGAAGTAGCGAATATTTGCAGTCTATTGTAACAGAGAGATTGATTAGTTTTGTTCTTGCGTTTATTGCAATAATAATTATAAGTAAATACAAAAAATGATTAAAGCATTACAGTCTATTCAGCATATTAAGAATAATCCAGATTCTAATTACTTACTAGTCGGTGACCATGATTTTCTCTATTTATATATAAGAAATTTGGTTAAAAACACACATTTTGGATCTCTAGAGTCTATTTCTTTCGATTGTTCAGAAAAATCTGGAGTAGAAGATAAGATTTTAAATAGTCTCACATCTATAGATTTGTTTGAATCTAAAAAATTCCTAACTATAAAAAATATTAACAAAGTTAGTAAGAAAAATAGAGATACATTTATCAATACAATATCTAAGAATGATGGTTCAAACATAATAATTTGTACAGATTCTTCTTTTCTAGGGTTTGATTACAAGTCAAATAAAAATTTTATTAAAAACCAATTTGTTAATGATCTTGCACCATTTTTTACTGTTGTTGATGTTAGTATTCCTTTTGAAAGTGAAATGATACGATGGGTAAAGATTTTCTCTAACGACTTTGATTTTAAAATCAATAGCAAAATTGCCAATGATTTGGTTGAAATATTTGGAAATAATTTTTCAGCTATCTATAATGAAATCTCTAAACTTAGTATTATTGCTGATAGCATAGATGGTATTAATCAAGATTGGTTAGACAGTTTTTATGACTGGAAAAAGAATAAACAACTTTGGGAATTGAATTATGCTATTTGTGATAAAGATATTGATAAAATCTTATCATCAGGTCTGTCCATACTCAATCAGTTTGGTGTTTTATATATTACCAATTCCTTTTTTACAATTTTTGAGGCACTTTTTCTTGCTAAGTTAAATAAAGGAACAATTACTGATATAAGTCGTAAGAACTTAAGAGGAAAGATTGTAAATAAAATTTCCTCATCTTCAGAGAAATATACTATTGAAGAAATTGAAAGAGGTATTAATTTATTAGCCGGTTTAGATAAAAAAGTTAAAACAAGGAATATTATTGATGAGTCAGAGTTTACAAACCTTATTACACAAATCTACCGATATGAATGACGAATTTAAATTAACGGACGAACGATTAATTAAACAATTTCAGGAGGGAGATCGTCACGCATTCGATGAGTTGGTAAAACGATATAAAGATCGATTACACAATTTTGTATGTAGATATCTGAACAATCAAACTCTTGCAGAAGATGTTGTTCAAGAAACGATGATTAAACTTTATACTCACAAACATTATTATAAGCCTATTGCAAAATTTTCTACTTGGATATATACCATTGCTAAGAATCTTGCGTTAACAGAATTAAGAAAAAATAAACGAAAAAGAACTGAATCAATGTGGAATGATCGTGGAGAACTAATTGAGGTTAAAAGCAATGAAGAATCTTTAGAAAACAAGATTCAAAATGAATTGGCTGTTGAAGAACTCAACAGATGTTTAGATGAAATTCCTGAGAATTTTCGTATTGCAGTTGTTTTAAGAGATTTCCAGGAACTTTCTTATCAAGAAATAAGTAAGATATTAGAAATACCAATTGGTACTATAAAATCTAGAATTAATAGAGGAAGAATCCAATTGGCTGAAAAACTGAAACACTTTAAGGAGTAAAGTAATGGATTATAATAAATTTGAAGATAGAATCTCGAGTTGGATTGAAAATGATCTCAGTCTAAAAGAGCGCAAAGAATTTGAAGCTTTTTTAGCTGAAAACCCACAATATCAATCTAAAGTAGATGAAGTACGTCATATCATCTCTACAATGAGAGAATCTGAATCCTTGAAAGTTTCTAAAGAATTTGATGAAAATCTGAATCAAAAATTACAAAACCTTAATATTGGACAAGAACATTCAACATCTAAGGAAATTTTTGGCTTTTCACGCCAAAATTTTGCATATCTCGCTCTGTCCTTAGGTGCAATTGTTTTTCTTTTGTTTCAACTGCCAGGAAATGCATTTAGTGAAGACATAATAACTAATTCTAACTCAATGTCTGAAGAAAATTCGAAATCAATACCAGTGGTGAATGATTCTTTAGATACAGAAGATAAACCGGATAATAGTTATGATGTGAATGGGACTTTTGTTGGCAACGATGAACAATAGTTTAGTTCAAGATTTTTTATAGTTATCTAACCTTGTCTGAGTAAATTCAAAACGTATGTAATTTGTTGCAATATGTTTAGGAATTATACAATCATCACACTTTTATTTTTTTCTTTGAGCTGTAGCACTCAGAGCTCACAAGTCGATCTTTTACCACCACTGACTAAAAAAGAACCAGTAGAGGAGAAGAAAGAACCAAATAATGTTGAAAACTCTGAAGCAATTCAATTGTTTATGGATGGATTGATGTTTATGGAGCAAGGAGACTATTCTAGGGCAATTATTGAATTCCAAGATGCAATTGAACTTGGTTCATCTTCTGGAGAAATCTATTATTCTATTTCTGAATGTTATTGGATGATTCAAAAGTATGATAAAAGTATTAGTTATGGATTATTAGCTATTGATCATGATAAAGACAGTAAAGACTATAGCATATCTTTAGGAAAAAAGTATATTGGATTAAACGAACTAACCTTGGCATTAGATCTTTTCGAAAGAGTAGCAGAGGAACATGAAGATAATGCAGATATTCTATTTATTATTGGTGATTTAAAATCACAGTTGAATGATATTGATGGAGCATTAATCTATTATCAACAAGCATACAACAAGGATAATTCGTTAATTCTTGCGTTGGAAGTAGCTGCAGAATTAGCACTACGATCAAATCATCGAGATAGCGAATTAATATTAAAAAAACTGTTGCTTGCAGATCCCAGTAATCCAAAATATTTGCAATTATTTGTTGAATCTTTATCGGATTCAAACAACTTGAATGATATTGAAGAGCTCCTGGAAAATGAAACAATTCAAAGCAATCCATTTGTAAATAATCTCTATAATCAATTAGGCTATGAATATTTAGTGAATGGTATTATTGATAAATCAATAGAATATTTTGAAAAATCTCTTTCAATCAACGACAATGATCGGTTTGCACTGTATTATCTTTCAAATGTCTATAGAGATTTGAAAGAGTATGATAAATCAATTATCATAGCTGAAAAACAAATCAATCTTTATCCTCAAGAGAAAGACGGTTATATCAATAAAATAATTTCATTACTTACTATTGAAGATTTTGAAAAAGCTACGGAAGTATTATTAGAGTCCTTAAAGATTTTCCCCAATGATTTTGATATGAATTATTTCTTGGGTATAGCTCAATATTCGCTAGAGAATTTTATAGAATCAGAAACATACTATGAGAAAGCTCTTAAAATAAATGATCAGTCTACAACCGCTATGCATGGTTTGGCTATGGCATATGACAAAAATGAAAAATGGGATAAATCAGATCAGCTTTATATTGATTTGATTGCAGGAAATACAAATGATGCACAAGCATATAATAATTATGCATATAGCTTAGTTGAACGCAATAAAGATATTGACTATGCATTGACTTTAGCAGAGAAAGCAATTGAATTAAGTCCTAATACATCAGCATATCTTGATACAATTGGCTGGATATATTTTAAGTTAGGTAATTTTGACAAGGCAAAAGAATTTATAGCAAAATCAATTGTATATGATGATTCTAGTGCTGTTGTATTAGAACATTATGGTGATGTTTTAATAGCATTAAACGATAAAGATGAAGCATTGGTTTTTTATAAGAAAGCATTTGAGCTAGATCAAAATAATAATTCATTATCAGAGAAGATTTCTTTGTATGAGAGTGAATAATATGCTTAATAAAGTTATAGCATTATCTTTAATTTTTCTTGTTAGTTGTAGTGCTGGTAATAAATTTGTTACAGTTGATTATTCCAATAATGCAAACCTTGAAATTATGGAACAAGAATTCTTCAAAAGTTCAGGTTCAGGGAAGTTAATAGCAAAAGGACAATCAAACTTTGTTTCTCGTTTTGATTTTATATCTACAAAAAACTCTTCGTCAATTCTTTTCAAAGATTTTCTTGGTCGGAAACAGTTTCTTGTTGAAATAATCAATCAAGATATACGATATATTGATATGAAAAAAAGACAGGACATTGATATAGAAAATTTTAGTAATTTTTTTCCTATCGCAACAAAGATTGATGCTAATACTTATAAAAAACTAATGTGGGGTATACCAGATACTTTTAAAGATATGGATGTTGCTGTAAAAAAGAAATTTATGATCTCAACTAGACTTAATACACTTGATGGTAGGAATTTAATTAATGAATTGATATTTTCTTTTAATAATAACAAGCAAGAGTATAAACTGATTTTTTTGGATAGAAAATTTTTTGAAGAAGATACTAAATTATAAATGAAACTTTCTGTAATAGTCCCTGTTTATAACGAATGTGAATCAATTGCTGATTTTGTTCAAGAACTATTAGATATATATAAGAATGATTCTAGTGTAGAAGTTATTTTTGTGAATGATGGTTCAACGGATAATACCTTATCAATTCTTGAAAAGGATATAAATAATATTTCAGGATGGAAGATTATTAATCTATATAGAAATTATGGTAAATCAATTGCTCTTCAAGCTGGTTTTGATATAGCGCAAGGTTCGATTGTTGCAACAATCGATGGAGATTTGCAGGATAATCCAAGAGAAATAAAAAATCTTATTAATCATTTAAACAAGGGTCATGATCTTGTCTGTGGATGGAAAAAGAGTAGAAAAGATTCTTTAGAAAAAAGATTAGCATCTTCTGTATTTAATTTTTTTGTAAGGCTATTTAGCGGATTAAAAGTTCATGACTCAAATTGTGGAATAAAGGTTTTCCGGAAAGAAGTTGTTGGATCATTAAATCTTTATGGAGGTCGCCATAGATATATACCTCTTCTGGCTCACCAGAAAAATTTTTCTACTTCTGAATTAGTAGTAGATCATAGAGAAAGAAAATTTGGTGTATCAAAATATGGTAAAAAACGTTACTCAGAGGGATTCTTTGATTTTTTAACAATTCTTTTTTTAGGGAAATATATGGATCGCCCACTCCATTTCTTTGGTGCTATGGGGTTATTTTTTTCTGTTGCTGGTATTATTGTCGAATGTTATGTTCTGTATCTGAAATATTTTCTTTTTGAACCTTTTCAAAAACATATTGCTCTACTCATTTTTGGAGCAATATTAATTATTGCGGGATTACAACTTTTTACTTTTGGGCTGTTAGGAGAATTGATTGTTAACAAAAAACAAAAAGTACAAAAATATATTAAAGAAATAATCGAGTAGATTAATTGAAGATTGTTACCATTGGTCCATTTCCACCGTTAAGAGGTGGTATTTCTGATTTTCATTATGCTCTTTTTAAACAGTTATCAAAAAATAATGATGTTAGCGTAATAAATTTCAAAAAACTCTATCCAAATATCCTTTTTCCTGGAAAAACCCAATACCAAGATAAAAAAGTTAATAATGATAATGTTTATAGTGTAATTAATCCAATTAATATATTTACATGGTTTCGTGGTAAAAAAATAATAAAAAAAATCAATCCTGATAAAGTTATCATCTCTTATTGGCATTTCTTCTTCATTCCGGTTTATTTGTATCTACTTAAGCGCATAAAGAAAGGAAATCGATATATTTTATTTCATAATGTTATTTCTCATCAGAATAAACCTTATGAGAGATATTTATTAAAATTATTGTTAAAACATGTTGATTATTGCATAGTGATGAATAGTTTTTCAAAAAATCAAATTATTAATCTCAATAAAGACAAAGAAATTATTAATGCCTTTCATCCATTGTATCGTGTAGATAGTAGATCTTATACAAAAGATACTGCTAAAGAAGCACTAAAAATTTCTAATAAGAATGTTATTTTATTTTTTGGATTGATTAGAGACTATAAAGGACTCGATTTACTTATTAATTCAGTGAAATACTTAAACAATCGTGTTTCTGATTTAAAAGTTCTTGTAGTGGGAGAAAATTATGAATCGATGTCAAAATATTATGATTTAATAGATAAAGCCAATTTGAAAGATAAATTTTTATTTGATCTACAGTTTGTAGAAGAGCATAATACTGCAAAGTATTTTATATCTTCTGATATCGTTATTCTTCCTTATAAAACTGCCTCACAAAGTGGTATCATATCTCTTGCTTATAATTTTAATCGTCCTGTTGTTGTTACAGATGTTGGCGGTTTGAAAGAATATATAGTTGAAAATAAGACTGGTTTCATTGTCAATCCCGATGAAAAGGATTTATCAGACAAGATTAACTATTTTTTTGAGAATAAGTTATTCGAAGAAATGAGTTTGTTTATCAAGAATTATAAAGAAAAATTTTCATGGAAAAATTTTGAAGAAAAAATAAATGGAAGATAATATCTATCCAAAAGTACATATTATTGTTCTTAATTGGAATAATAAGGAATTAACTGAACAGTGTTTACTATCGATTCAACGAATTGATTATCCTAATTATGAAATTTTGATTGTTGATAATAATTCTTCTGATGGTTCTGTTGAGCTCTTCAAGAATAATTTTCCAGATGTTAAATTATTATCTCTAGACAAAAATTTGAAGTATGCTGGAGGAAATAATGCCGCTATTGACTACCTCTCATTCAATGAGGATGATTTCTTTCTTTTTTTAAATAATGATACTCTTGTTAGTAGGGATTTTCTTCATCATTTAATTAATCCTTTCTTAAATGATTCTGACTGTATCATCTCTGTACCAAAGATTTTATTTTCTAAAGATACCAATAGAGTATGGTATGCTGGAGGTGTAGTCAGTTTTTGGAAGGGAATCATCAATCATATTGGAATAAGAGAATCTGACGGTCCAAGATATTCTTTTCCAATGGAAACAATGTATGCTACAGGATGTTGCTTATGTATAAAAGCATCTGATTTTGAGAAATTAAATCGTTTTGATAATACCTTTACCATGTATTGCGAAGACGTTGATTTAAGTGTGAGAGCTAAACAAGGAAATAATAAAATTATATATTCTCCGAAATCAATTATACTACATAGTGTTTCTCAATCATTGGGAGATAATTCTTTTGAAAAAATAAGAATGAAATTATTAAATCAAATTAGGTTATTTTGGAAACATGCATCAGGCATACAATTAATTACGATAACTTTGTATTGGATATTTTTTTATTTGCCAGGCGGGTTCTTGAAGTGGATATATTTTAAATTAAGATAGTGATGAGTAATAATGTTATAGGAAGAAAGGTAGCTAAAGAAGCATCTATATCATTTGGCGGTATGGGGATGGGTTCACTGTTTCGTTATTTATTCTCAATAATGATGGCTAGATGGCTTGGACCTCAAATGTTGGGTATTTATTCTCTTGGAAATGCCGTTACTCGTATTGGAGAAATTTTTGGTATTATGGGGCTTGATAATGGTGTGCTTCGCTATGTTAGCAGGGAAAAAGAAGAAAACGCCAATGTTAGGAATAGTATTTATTCATCTATTAAAATGGGATTTATATCCAGTCTTGTGATTGGATTATTGATTTATTTTTGTTCTGATTGGATTGTACTCACTTTATTCAATGAAGGTGAATTTTTATCTACGGTTATCAAAGTCTATGCTCTTACACTGCCTTTTACAGTAACAACTTTGATTGCTTCCTTTGCTACGCAAGGATTTAAAATATTAAAGTATAAGGTTTTTGTTAATCAGATTATTAATCCATTTACATTATTGCTTACCATGATACTTTCCTATCTATATTTTGGACCAAAAATTGCAATTTTAGCCCCTACAGTTGTTTCTGCTATAATTGGTTTCTTTTTGATCTTATTTTACTTGAGGAAGTTTGTTGATATCAGTGTTAAAAAAGTTATTAATGCTAAAATTGATACTAAAATTTTGAGATTTTCTCTTCCTTTAATGTTTGTTTCTGCAATTGGTATCATTATGCATTGGACTGATATAATTATGCTTGGAATGTTGAAAGATGCTGAGGATGTTGGTCTATACCATCCCGTAGAACGTACCGCTGGGTTAATAAGAATGATTTTATTTGCGTTCGCAAGTATTTTTGCACCACTTTTTTCTCAATATTTTCATGAAGGGAACCAAAAGAAAATGGTGGAAGTATTTCAATTATCCACCAAATGGATTTTATTAACAAGCTTGCCTTTATTTATATTCTTAATTTTGTTTTCAAATACAATATTGATGCTTTTTGGATCTGAATTTCTTTTTGGATCTGAATTTGGTTATAATGCGCTTGCTCTACCAATATTAACAGTAGGAATTATGATTCAAGCTGTTTTTGGATTAGGATCTCCATCCCTTACAATGAGTGGGTTTCAAAAATATAATCTTATTAATGCTTTAGTTGCACTTTTTACAAACATTTTTTTAAATATAATGTTGATTGAACAATTTGGTATTGCTGGAGCAGCAATGGGAACAACCATTGCTCTTTTCTTAATTAGTTTATTAAGATTCTTTGAAAATTATTCTTTGTTGAAACTGAATTTGTTATCAACAAAATTACTTAAACCAATTCTTGCTGGATTATCAACAGGAATGATTGTGTATTTTGTAAAACCATATATATTTGAATCAGGCTATTTTGATTACCATTCCTCTATATTGCATCTCATAATTTATCTTTTGTTGGGAGCGCTCTTTATCCTATTAGTCTATGTGACATTAATATGGATATTTAGATTAGATGATGAGGACAAAGATATAGTACAGGTCATCACCAATAGGCTATTGAGTAAATAATGAATAAATATCTTTTACTATTCTTTTATTTCTTAGCAGTGGCAATATTATTTTATCCTGTTATTTTTCAAAACAATACTTTTGGTTCTGGAGATACACTCAATCCATATGCTATTAATCATATACTAGATATATATAAAGATAAAATAGGGCAGTGGCCTTTATGGCAGCCTTGGATTTTTTCTGGAATGCCAACGGTTGAAGCTTTTACTTATATCAATCAGTTATATATTCCAACCACCATTTTAACTTGGTTAGGATTCTCTGACAATGGCATCCAATTTATTCATCTGATTTTTTCTGCGATGGGTATGTATTTATTAATGAAGCAATTTAAAATGAATTCGTTGATATCTTTTTCAATTAGTCTACTATGGATGCTAAATCCATTCTTAATTACTATGATTGTCTTTGGGCATGGTAGCCAAATGATGACAGCAGCCTATATTCCTTGGATTATTTATGCGATAAACAATTTATATCGCAATACATCCTTAAGGAATGCATTGATTCTTGCGTTATTGATTGGTTTGCAGCTTCAAAGAGGCCATATTCAGATAGCCTATTATTCTTGGATGTTGTTTGGTGCTTATTTTTTATATCATGATTGTTATTATATCAAGAATAAAGTTATAAACTATAAATATGTCATTTCCTTTGTTGTTGCATGCATAATTGGTTTTCTTTTATCCTCACATATATATTATCCATCATTAGAATACACATCTGAATCGATTAGATCTGGAGGGATATTAGGTTATGATTATGCAACAAATTGGTCAATGCATCCTAAAGAATTGATGACCTATCTTTTTCCTTATTATTATGGGTTTGGAGGCGAGAATTATTCTGGATTTATGCCATTTACTGATTATCCAAACTATGTTGGATTTTTTGTTCTACTATTTGCATTATTATCGTTTTTGAATCTTGATAATCGAAGAATATTTTTTGGATCAATTTTAATTTTATCTATCCTGCTTTCATTTGGGAAATATTTTAGTATCATATTTGACCTGTTTTATAATTTTTTCCCATTTTTTGACAAGTTTCGTGTTCCAAGTATGATTTTGATTATAAGTAACTTCTGTCTCTATGTATTAGCAGGATTTGGTTTAGTGGATATGGTCGAACGATTGAATCTAAGAGACATCAAGGCAAAATATCTTATTCTTACATTTTTGGCTATTTCTGTTTTAGATATTTATAGAATTGATAATAATATTATTAATCCTGATAAGAATTCAGGTCAAAAATCACAATTAATTTCTAATAAAAAGTTTGATTCTTTTTTCGTTGAAGATGAATTGATTGATTTTTTAAAAAATGATTCCGATTTATACAGAGTATATCCTGTTGGTCGTCTTTTTCAAGATCCAAAACTAAAGTTCTATGGAATCGAATCTGTTGGAGGTTATCATCCTGCAAAGTTTAGACACTATAATGATTTATTAAGCAGTTCTGATAATCTATCTTATTTTCCATTTTTACAATTTTTAAATGTCAGATATATACTAAGTCCAAATGAATTCAAAGATTCTAATCAATTCAAATTAGTGAATACTGTTCCTTATAGGTCTGTTATGGGGAATATGGATTTAAAAATTTATAAAATTAAAAATAATCTTGATAGAGCTTGGTTTGTTAATAAGATTGTTAAAGAAGATTTATATGAATATTTAAAAAATAATCCATTTTATCCAGAAGACACTGCTATTGTAAAAGAATTGGATTCACAGCAATTTACAAAAGGAAAGGTTTTGAATATTGATTGGGATATCCATCAATTAACCATTGATGTTGAAACAACTGATAAATCATTTTTAGTGGTAAGTGAAATTTATTATCCACAGCGGTGGAAGCTTACTGTTGATAATAAGCCATCTAAAACTTTTCAAGTGAATAATGTTTTAAGGGGCGTAATAGTTGATGCCGGTAAGCATCAAATTCAATTCAAATATGAATCAAAAAGTTTTAAATATTTACATGTCTTATCTAATAGTATTGTGATATTAATACTTTTTTTATTAGCAGTACCATTCGCAATGCGCTTGTTAAAAGAGAATAGCTAAACTAACTTTGCTGTATGTTAATAAATAAACTAATAATTCAGGAATCACAGTCGACATTTTTTGATGCTTTGTTGGCTCAATTACCATTTTTTCTGATATTTTTTGTTATTTGGTATTTTATGTTAAGACCTAATATGAAAAAGCAAGAAAATTTGAAGCAAATGCAATCAGATCTTAAGAAAGGAGATAGGGTAATTACTATTGGCGGAATTCACGGAAAAGTAATTCAAGTTAAAAATAACAAAGTAGTCTTAAGGGTATCAAATAATAGCGAAATTACTGTTGATACTGTTGCTATAAGCCAATTATCTAATCTGAATAAGAAAGAATCAGATGGCAGTTAAAAAAGTGGTAACATATGGTCACCCTGTTTTAAGAAAGGTATCTTCTGATATAACTGATTTTTCAAATATTGATTCTTTAATCCAAGATTTATTTGATACAATGTATGAATTTGATGGTATAGGGCTAGCATCAAACCAAATTGGAATTGACAAAAGAATATTTGTTGTCGATATATCACATATGGAAGAATCTGATGAAGAGTCTAACAAACCTTTGGTATTTATTAATGGGAGAGTTGATAATACTGTTGGTTCTGATGTTGATTCAGAAGGCTGCTTATCTCTTCCAGAAATAAGAATTAATGTTGAAAGGTATGAGTCAATCAGGTACAAATATCTTGATAGAGATTTAAACAAACATTCAACAAATTTTTCTGGTCTATTAGCAAGAATAATTCAACATGAGAATGATCATCTAGACGGGAAATTAATTACCGATTATGCCACTCCTGCTGATTTACTTAAGCATGGTAAAGCTCTTGAACTGATGAGGGCAGAAAACACCAAATAACTTTATGAAAATAATTTTTTTCGGAAACACAGAGTTTTCAAATCCTACACTTGAAAAATGTAACGCTTCCTTTGATATAGTTTCTGTTGTGACAAATTCCTCAAAGAAAATGGGCAGAGGAAGACATTTTTCAGATACGCCAGTAAAGATATTAGCTGATAAATTAAAAATTAATGTAATACAGGTTGAGAATTTGGAAAACAAAGATTTTGTTCAAGAATTAAAAGATTTAAAACCTGATCTATTTGTTGTAGTTGCTTATAAGATATTACCAAAGTTGTTATTGAATATTCCAACGATGGGAGCAATTAATTTACACTCTTCTCTATTGCCAAAATATAGAGGAGCTGCACCAATCCAGAGATCAATTCTTAATCACGATAAAATTACTGGAATTTCAACCTTTCTTATAGAGCCTAAAGTTGATACTGGAAAAATATTGATGCAAAAAGAATGTGAGATTTCAGATAATGATAATTATGGAAGTCTATCATCAAAATTAAGCAATATAGGAGCACAACTTATTGTCGAATCTATTGAAAAATATTCTAGAGGAGATATTTCTCCAATCACACAAGATGAAAAGCTTGTTACTTTAGCTCCAAAAATTAAGAAAGAAGAACATATTATTGATTGGAATCAAGATTTGACTACAATTGATGCTCAGGTTAAAGCATTCAGTCCATATCCTGGAGCTTATACTATGATTGATGGAAAAAGACTGAAAATATTTGAGGCAAAAATGACAAAAGGGGTAAATTATAAAGAAGTTGGAAAAATAATTAATTTATCTAAAACTTGTTTTGAAGTTACATGCCTTTCAGGTTCATTAAAAGTTTACGAAGTTCAAATAGAAGGAAAAAGAAGAATGTCTTCAAAAGATTTTATGATAGGGATATCTAATCTAGAAAATGTTATACTTGGTTAAATGAAGCTTATTAAAGAAATCGGAATTTTCATCGCTACTGGTCTATTGTTAGTAGCATTATTTAATTATTTCCTAATGCCACTTTATATCAATGAGAAGAATACTGTTTTTACGCCTAATCTAGGAGGTTTAGATATTAATGAAGCAAAATCTATAACTAAATCAGAAGGCGTAGAAATTGTGATTGCTGATACAATTTTTACTAATGATATTAATCCAAATATTGTACTTGAACAATACCCAGCAGCTGGAAAAGAAGTAAAGTCAGGTAGAGAAATTAAACTCAAAATTACGCATCTAAACAAAAAAGTATTGGTGCCTGATTTGCTAGGAAAAACTCTAAGAGCTTCAGAGATAGAATTAAACCAACTTGGCATAGAAATTGATTCAGTTTATTATTCTTTTAATCCGAATTATCCAAAAGGAATTATTTCATGGCAATCTCCTACAGCTTTAGATAGTATTAGAAAAGGCTTCGGAATGAGATTAGAAGTAAGTAGAGGATTAGCACCAAACGATTTTGTAGCAGTACCAAATTTAATTGGTTTATTTTATAGCGAAGGTCTAGAAAAAATAGAGAATTCAAATTTAAAAGAAGGATCTATTAAGTTTGTTGATTACAAAAAGTCAGTACCAAATATTATTTTGAATCAGAATCCAAAAGAAGGTACAAAAGTTTCCCAAAATAGTAGAATTAACCTAATTATTAGTAAATAATGATGTCTTTTGATCATGTAGAAATTCTTTGGTGTCTAATCTTTATTTTAGTTCCAATTTATTTACTAAAAAATAATCTTATATCTAAGTCTTATTTCTATATTCAATTCATATCAATTATACTTCTTTGTTTATTTCTAGCAAAACCTCATATAAATCAATCTTCGGAATCATTTGATGAGTCATCTTTTTTATATGATTTAAATTTCAATGATTATGATATAATGAATGCTGATTCCCTAGCTTATCAGTTAAAAATTGATATAAAAAATCCAGAAGTTGATAATATTAATATGTTAATATCTAATGGTTCTACCATTTATGAGACGCTAAATATTATTAATATTGATTCTACTCAGATTATCAACGGATCTTTGCCTTTAAATAACAGCGATAGCCTTTTTCAAATTTCGTTTTTACATAGAAGCAATGTCATTACAAGTCTTTATCATTCAATTCCTGAGAAAAAGAATATCAAAATTGGATCATTTTTTCCAAATCAAAGCATTTTAGAGAACCATTCTTTTTTATTTAACAAAGATTTTATTACCAATGAAAATTTTATATACGATGAATTCCAAAAATATAATTTTCAAGATAAAGAAATTATTATTTTAAATGATATTGATAATTTGTCAAACCAGTCAGTGGTAGACTTGCAGAAATTTTTGTTGAATAATGGATTTATAATAGTTTTCCTCAGTTCTAGTTTTGGGAATAATAAGGATTTGATATATAGTTTAGATTATCCAGATATAAAAGCGGTCAGAGGGTCATCACGAAATCAATTTTTTACAATTGAGGATGTTGATTTTGTTAATAAAGATTTTTTAGCGATTGATGAGATATTTACTAAGTCAAAAATTTATCGGTATGTTCAGTTAGAGAATGATGAGAATTTGTTTTCCAAAATTTCTTTTTCTACAGATGATCCATTATTATTAGAAAAAGAAGTTTTAAATGGAAAAATATTTTTTATAACAACAAAAATAAATTCAGATTGGTCAAATACAGATTTTAAATCGGTTTTATCAGATATTCTTGATAGAATATTATTTCAAAAAATGATTTCAAATGCATTCTAGAAAAGCAAAAGCTTTATTAGTAGCTCCAAGAATTTGGAATCGTAACAAAAACTATAATCATAGCATAGAAGAATTATCTTTATTAGTAAATACACTTGGATTAGATGTTTCTGGAACCATTAAGCAGAATCTAAAAAATATTAATTCATCTTATTTTGTTGGATCTGGTAAGGCAAAACAAATTGTAGAACAAGCAAAAGCCTTAAAGATAGATTATATAATATTCGATGAAGATTTAACTCCTGTACAGATAAAGAATTTTCAAAAATTAAATAAAAACTTAAAGTTCATAGATAGAAGCGGGGTGATTTTAGAAATATTTTATAATAATGCGAAATCTAAAGAATCTAAGACTCAAGTTGAGTTGGCCAGATTGCAATACCAACTTCCAAGACTAACAAGGATGTGGACGCACCTTGAAAGGCAAATGGGTGGATTTGGTACAAGGGCAGGTGCTGGAGAAACACAGATTGAGGTAGATAGAAGAATTTTAAGAAAGAGAATATCTCTTCTTAAGAAGAGGCTAAAACGTATTGATTCTGAACGAGAAGTTCAAAGTAAGAAAAGAAAGAATTTTTTCCGAACTTCTTTAGTAGGGTATACCAATGTTGGTAAATCATCTTTGATGAAATCTTTGACTAAAAGTGATGTTGTAATCAAGAATCAATTGTTTGCTACCTTAGATACAACTGTAAGACGTCTTTTTATTGGTGAATCAAATTATATTTTATTAAGCGATACAGTTGGTTTTATTAGGAATCTTCCGAATAATTTGATAGCAAGTTTTAAATCTACTCTGCAAGAGGTAGTGGATTCAAATTTATTGCTAATTATTTTGGATGCTAATTCAAGCGATTTATACAATGAAATTGATACAATACAGAGCGTATTAACCGAGATTAGAGCAGAAAAAATTCCTTATCAGTATGTATTTAATAAAATTGACCTTGTTGATGAAGATAAAATCAAGTATTTAAAAAATTCTTTTCCCGAATCTATTATGGTTTCTGCAACCAGATCTTTACAATTATCAGATATCAAAGCGACAATTAAAGAACATTATAAAAAATTCTAAATACTATTTAATTTATAATAAGTAAGCACATTGTTGTGCATATCTTTCTATTGCCGAAGAAGGAATATTATCCTCTGGTGCATAGCCAGCGCTTATTATTTTCTTTAGAGTACATTTACAGTAAGCTTCAGATACATAACCTCCACTGCTGCATATATCTACGTAATAATCTTTTTGAGCACTTGACCATCCACCACCACTACAAGATATTACAGAACCTAGTGCTAGTGTTATAATTATTTTTCTCATACCCAAGTTTAATTCATTAATTTATTAGTAGTGATTATTTTTTTAATTCTAAAGAATCCATTGCACAAGCAATTGTAGCATCGCCTGTAACATTCGTTGTGGTACGTATCATATCTAGAATTCTATCGACACCTAATATTAATGCTATTCCTTGACTCGGAACATTAATTGCTTCCAAAATAATAACTAACATAATAATGCCCGCTCCAGGAACAGCAGCAGTACCGATTGATGCTAATACAGCAGTTGCTACGATGGTAAATTGATGTGCAAGTGTAAGATCCATTCCAACGGCTTGAGCAATAAATACAGCAGCTACTCCTTGATATAATGCAGTTCCATCCATATTAATTGTAGCACCTAATGGTAGTACAAAAGATGATATCTCTTTTGAAACTCCAAGATCTTTTTCACAACGTTTCATTGTTACTGGCAAAGTTGCTCCACTTGAACTTGTTGAAAATGCTACCAATTGTACTGGACCAATAGATTTAAAGAAGTGTTTGAGGCTTACATTGGTAAAAAGCTTAAGGATAGAAATGTAAGTGATTCCCATGTGAATAAATAATCCAACGATTACAACCCCCATGTAAAATAATAGGGCAGATAAAATACCCCCTATTTGAGTCATATCACCAGAAACAGAACTAATAGTTTTGGCTATTAATGCGAATACCCCATAAGGAGCAAAATACATTATCATTTCTACTAGTTTTATAATTAATTGGTTGATTCCTTTGAGAAATTCCAAAACAGGTTTTGAAAATTTCCGATCAATTCCAATTAATGCAATACCAAAAATGATTGATATAAATACTACTTGAAGCATATTGCTATTATTAGATGCAGCAGCAAAGATATTGCTTGGAACCATATCTACTAATGGTTGTAATGGTCCTCTATTTTCTTGAACAGAATCAGCTAAATTTTGTTTACTAGTTACTTGGTCTCCATATTCATTTCTTAAAGTCTCTTGATAAGTCTCTGGTATGGCAGATCCAGGTTCAAGAACATTAACCAAGATTAATCCAATACTTACTGCAACTGCTGTGGTAGCAACATATAACAAAATTGTTTTTAATCCAATACGAGACAATTTTCTGGTATCTGATAGTGAAGCAACGCCTGTAATTAGAGAAGAGATTACTAGTGGTACTGCAATTAATTTTAAAAGATTTAAAAAGATTGTTCCAAATGGAGATATAAAATTCGATGTGAATTCTGACCATCCAGCAAAAGCACTCGCTATTCCATAAGCTGTGCCAAGAAGTAGTCCTATTATTATTTTCCAGTGTAATTGCATTAATTAAGAATAATATATGTATTATGATTAAATTATTTCAATGATTTATTATCTTGTCATTGGAATTTATTTAATCGGTTTGCTTCTGATTGGTTTTAGCAAATCAGATTCAATCAAAAATCAAGAAGATTTCTCTGTTGCAGGGAGATCTTTATCTACTTGGGTTCTTGTTGGTACTATGGCAGCAACATGGATGGGAACAGGGTCTGTTCTTGGAAATGCAGGAAAAACCTTTGAAATAGGTGCATCTGGGTTTTTGTTACCTATAGGTGGCATGTTAGGTGTATTAGTACTAACAAAGATAGCTGGCAAAGCAAGAGCTTCTGAAAAACTAACTGTTCCAGAAATTATTGGTTCAAGATTTGGTGATATAGCAATGATACTATCTGTTGTTGCACTCCTTGCTGCTTATCTAGTGATTGTTAGCTATCAGTTTAATGCTGGTGGTGCAGTAATTTATACTATATTTCATGATAATTTGGGTAGTGGACTGACTTTGAATCAAGCAACCATAATAGCAGCACTATTTATTGTTGCATATACTGTTTTAGCTGGGTTATTAAGCGTTGCATATACAGATGTTGCAAATGGCATACTGATGATCACTTGTTTTATTATCGCACTCCCAATTCTTTTCTTCCAGGCGGGAGGGTTTGATGGTATGTATATTAATTTTCAAAATAAGGGCATGATAAATGTACCTAGTGAAGGCAATAATATGTCTTTGTTTGGTGTACTTTCATTTCGAGATGTTATAAACTTTACCCTACCATCTTTTTTATTAATCCTTGGTGATGCGAATATGTATCAAAGATTTTTTGCTAGTGAATCAGTGCAGTCCGTAAAAAAAGCAACCTATCTATTATTTTTTGCGATTGTTATTTTGGAATCTTTGATTGTTGCAAATGCATGGATTAGTTCTAGTATGATTACTGATATAGAAAAAGAATCCCATGTATTAATTTATGCAGCTTATAATTTCTTGCCACCATTTATTGGAGCGTTAATGCTTGCAACAATAATAGGTATTATTATTTCTACAGCTGATTCATTTCTTCTTGTGCCAACAACCATTTTAATTAATGATATTTATCTAAAATATTCAAATCGTAAATATTCTGATAAAACCATTGTGCTTTTAAGTAGGATGTTGGTTCTATTATTGGGATTCTTTTCATATTGGGTTTCAAGAATGTTTGCTGCTGATACAACTATCTTTGAAAAAGCGCTTTATGCATTTACTATTTATGGTACAGCAATCACTCCTACATTATTAGCAGCATTCTTTTGGGACAAAGCAACGAAGTATGGAGCTATATGTTCAATTTTATCAGGAATAGTTGCAACAGTCTATTTTGGAAATCAGTGGAGTCTTGATGAAGCTGTTATTCCAGCTTTAGCTATTTCTGCTGCTGCATTGGTATTAGTAAGTCTTTTATCAAGTAATGATTAAATTGTAATTTCAAGTGGAGGATTATGAACTGATGAAGATACTCCATCATCTCCAAATGATCTTCTATAGTATTCAAATGGTTTCCTAGTTCCTTGCCAATTCTCTACTTGATTGATAATAGCAATGTTGTCATCAAACCTATTCGCAAAACCTCTACGAACATGTCCAGTCATATATCTAATCTTTTCTTTCTTTTCTGCCCAACTGATATAAACACGTTTTAACATTCTTGCATAACCATTTGACTTATACTTTTCCATAATAACAAATGCAGAAGTATACAGTGTATTATATTTGCCAAAATTTTCATCATTAATAGCCCAGCTTTCTTCGCGTAATTCTTCCAAAGGAACTCCAATAATATATCCAATAATTTCATTTTGATATCTTGCTATGAATGGCAATGATTTTTTTCCATCAAAGTATTTTTCAATAGTATTTTTTGTTAAAACGGCTTGTCTGCCATATTCTTTCGCAAGGTGTAATGAGATATTAATCAATGGAGGATAATCCTCTTTGCCGAGTTTCTCAACAAATTCGATTTGGAAAACATTTGTTGAAGCAATAATCTTTGTTTGTGACTTTTCTAAATTGTTCTCCATTTAGGGGAAAATTAAAAATATTTAAATCTACTATGAAGCCATTTGTTTCATCATGTTAATTGAACTAAATTTCGCTGATGGTATCCTTTATAGATAAACTAAAAAATTCAATTAAAACAAAAGAATCTAATTTATGTGTAGGAATTGATATTGATAAAAAACAGTTTGCTTCCAATGTTACTTTAGAAGAATTAAAAGATTACTCATTCACAGTTGTTGATGCTACGAGAGATTTTGCTGCTGCGTATAAACCTAATCTAGCTTTTTTTGAAGAATGGGGATCGAAAGGTTTTGTTTGGTTGGAAGAATTAATAAAAGAAATTGGAAATCAGCATATTATTATAGCAGATGCAAAAAGAGGCGATATTGGTAATTCCGCCGCACATTATGCAAATGCTTTTTTTAAACATTTTGATTGTGATGCTATTACCGTGAATCCTTATATGGGAGAAGAAACAATAAAGCCATTTTCTATAGATTCTTCAAGAGGAGTTTATGTTTTATGTGTAACCTCAAATTCATCTGCAGAATATATACAAAATGATACTTTTAAAAATGTAATCAATTTGACAAATGATATGAATGAGAATAAAAATATTGGTTTAGTTGTTGGTGCTACTGATATACACAAAATGAAAGAAGTACGATCATTAAGCAATTTACCTTTTCTGATTCCAGGTATTGGTGCACAAGGAGGAGATTTAGAGAATACAGTTAATATTAACAAAGAATTTATAGATTCAACTTTGGTAAATGTCTCACGATCTATAATTTTTGCTGATAACAAAGATTCTAACAGTATTTATAATGCTGCAAAAGAATTTTCGGAACAAATGAGAAAATATTGTGAACGATAAAGATTTTACTGAGATTTTTGAGAAAACAAATGCATTAATGTATGGTCATTTCATACTATCTTCTGGGCTCAGAAGTGATGCATATTTTCAATGTGCTAAAGTATTACAATATCCAGAATATTTAACAATGTTTGGAGAAATATTGTCCAATCATTTTAAGTCATATTCAGTTGACAAAGTTATTTCACCTGCATTAGGCGGTATTGTTCTTGGGACCGAAGTTGGTAGACAATTAGGCGTAAAAACAATTTTTTGTGAAAGAATTGATCAAAATATGAAACTCAGAAGAGGATTTACCATTAAAGAAGGTGAAAAGATTTTAATTATTGAGGATGTTCTAAGTACAGGAGGATCTCTAAAAGAGGTTATGAAATTAGTCAATCATCACAGAGGAACTATTTGTGGGATAGGAATAATTGTTGATAGAAGTTCATCAGAAATAGATTTACATGAAGAATTCTTTTCAGTGACCAAACAAGTTGCAAATATCTTCTCTCCAGAAGATATTCCAGATTCTCTTAAAAATATTCCACCCACAAAGCCTGGAAGCAAAAATATAGATGTATAAGAATTTGAAAATAGGTCTTGCTCTTGGTGGAGGTGGAGCAAGGGGTGCATGTCATATTGGTATATTAAAATCTTTAGAAGAACATAATATATTTCCTGATATTATTTCTGGAACAAGTGCAGGTTCAATGATTGGTGCAATGTATGCCTGTCATGGGAATGCAAAAACGGTTGAAAAAAAATATATAGAACATATTAATAGCACAGATTTTAAAGATTTAGGTTTTAGATATATATCAAATGATGAAAAAGATGAATCAGTCTTTTCACAAGTAATGAAACAAATAAAAAATCAGTATGTTTTAATGGTTAGTTCAACACGAAGATCAATTATTAAGAATGAAAGACTTTCAAAGGCAACAAAAAATCTGATTTCATGCACAACATTTGATGAATTAAATATACCATTAATTATAACTGCCACTGATCTTATGTCAGGAAAACCAATTGTTTATAAATCTGGTAGTATTGTAGATGCGGTTGTTCAGAGTTCCTCTATTCCTGGTTTTGTAGAGCCGACATATCAGAATGATAGAATGTTGGTTGATGGAGGAGTGGTATTACCAACCCCTGTGAGTCCATTATTAAATAAGTGTGATTTTATTATTGCAATCAATATCGGTAAAAAGTTTAAAACCGATCAAAAGCTTGAAAATATTGTTGAGATTATGTCAAGAGTAAGAGATCTTTCAGTCCGTCATTTAAATGAATACCTATTAAATCAAGCTGATTTTGTATTTCACCCAGATCATGATAGCCTTCATTGGTCTGCATTTGATCGTACAGATGATTTTATTAAAAATGGACACGATTGTGCTAAGAATGAAATCGAAAATTTAATTCATAAACTTGATTCTTTCGGCGAAGTTGATATAGAGATTCCTGAAGAAACTTTTTGGACAAAGATTAAGAAGAAGTTATTTTCCCAGAACTGATGAAGAAATTATTATTATTATTTTATTTTTCAATATTGCTTGGTCAACAATTCGATGATCCAGCTGATTTTAGGTTTAGTATAGATGATATAAGGCAAGGAGAAGTCGCTCTTATAACTTTGGATACAGAACTTGAATATGGTTGGCATATTTATGCAATATATGATGTTCCAGATGGCCCTGAATCAACAACTGTCAGAATAGAAGGCTCAATTGTTAATCAAGTTGGTAGAATTATTGAACCTGAACCAATTGAAGATTTTGATGAAGGGTTTATGATTATCACAAAGTATCATAAAAATAAACCACAATTTAAAATACCAGTTCAAATTAATGATGATACTCCTTTAGGATCTTATACTCTAAAATCTACAGTTCGGTATCAAGTATGTAACGAAGGCCTGTGTTATCCGCCTAATGAATATACTCAAAATATACAACTTAACGTTGTAGAGGGACCTATTCGAAATGACTATGCCATTGTTAATTTTGATTTTCATAAAAAATCAATATTAGATATCACAAATAATAAAATTGGATCTTTTTTATTGCTGTCTCTCAGTATGGGTTTTCTAGCCCTGTTAACTCCTTGTGTATTTCCAATGATACCTATTACAATCTCTTTTTTCTTGAAGAGAAGTGAAGATAAAAATACTTCACCTGTTAAAGGGGCTTTTGTTTATATGCTTGGGATTGTGATGACATTTACATTGCTTGGGATGTTGCTAGCTATCTTCCTTGGCGCTTCTGGAGCAACGCAACTTGCTTCTAATCCTTATGTAAATCTGTTTATTGCTTTTCTGTTTGCCTATTTTGCTTTTTCACTTTTTGGTTTTTATGAAATTGATCTTCCTCAATCATTGAAGCGTTTTTCACTCGAGAGAGAAAACTCTGAAGGGTATGCAGGTATATTGTTTATGGCTTTAACTTTTACTATTACTTCTTTTACATGTACAGTGGCATTTATGGGTCTAATACTGGTTGCAGCATCACAAGGGCAATGGTTTTGGCCTATTATTGGTATGTTAATATTTAGTTTAGCTTTTGCATCTCCTTTTTTCTTATTAGCTCTTTTTCCACACTATTTAACAAAACTACCACAATCTGGTAATTGGCTCAATTCAGTAAAAGTAATAATGGGATTCTTAGAAATAGCAGCAGCATTTAAATTTATTAGCAATACAGACTTAGTGTGGAATTGGAATATTTTTACTTATGAAATTGTCCTTTTTTCTTGGTCTGTAATAATATTCTTATGTTTTTTATATCTTTTGGGTCTTATTCGTTTTAAAAATGACTCAAAAGTATCTTTTTCAAGTATGCGTTTAGATCAGACAATTATACGTGTAGTTTTTGCAATTCCATTTCTATTGTTTAGTCTATATTTGGTATCAGGGAATTTCGGATACAATATTAACGGCACTATTGAATCATATTTACCTCCAAAGAAAGCACATTCTAATCTGGATTGGGTAAATTCTTTAGAAGAAGGTTTTCGCTTAGCAAAAGCAGACAATAAGAATATATTTATTGATTTTACAGGAGTTACATGCACCAATTGTCGCTGGATGGAGACTAATATATTCACAGAAGAATCTGTGGAAGAATTAATGCAAAAATTTGTTTTAGTTAGCCTATATACTGATGCTGGAGAAAATTATATTCAGAAAAGAGAGTATCAAATTAACAGATTTAAAACTGCTGCACTTCCTTATTATGTTATTTTAGATAAAAATGACTTTGTTATTGGAGAATTTCCGGGAATGTCAAGAAATGTAAATGATTTTCAAGATTTTCTAAGAAAAGGATTAAATTAATTATGGAACTTATTTTAAGCTTCTTTATTTAAATAAAACAATTATGAAAAAATTAATTATATCAATTATTACAATATCATTTGTTTTTGGTCAAAATCCTGTTTTTCAACAGTTTAGTACTTTATTTGCTGATATAGTTGAAGATGTAAATCAATCCGTTGTTACAATTACTGCCAAGAAAACCTATACAATGAATAAAGAGGTTCAAGATTTCTATCGATTTTGGGGTAGAAATATTCCTGATTCTTACCAGGGAAGATCATTGGGTTCTGGTGTGATAGTAGATGCAGATAATGGTTATGTTATTACTAACCATCATGTTGTATTTGATAATGGAAAACCTGTAGATGAAATCATTATAGAATTGATGGATAAAAGGATGTTTGATGCAGAAATTGTAGGTCTTGATGAAGGAACTGATTTAGCTATTTTAAAGATTGAAGCTGACAATTTGAAATCTGTTAAAGTGGGAGATTCTGATAAGGTTAGAGTTGGTGAATGGGTATTAGCTATAGGAAGTCCCTTTTCTGCAAACTTGAGTCATACAGTTACTGCAGGTATTGTGAGCGCAGTAGGACGCGATAATGTGATGACGCAGGGTGGTGATAAATATCAAGATTTTATTCAAACTGATGCCGCAATTAATCCAGGAAATAGTGGTGGAGCATTATTAAATATGGCAGGAGAATTAATTGGTATTAATGCAGCAATTATTTCTGGATCAAGATCTAGTGCAGGAGTTGGATTTGCTATCCCATCCAACATAGTGAAAAAAGTTAAGGATGATTTAGTCGTAAAAGGATACGTTGTACGTTCTTTCTTGGGAATCTACATGCAAGATATTAATGAAGATATCTATGAAGCAATGGAACTTGAATCAATGCGAGGAACGATAATAGGTGAAGTTGTTCCAGATAGTCCAGCTGATAAAGCTGGTTTAGAAGAAAGTGATATCATTGTAGGTTTTGAGGATCAGAAGATTAATAATGGATCAGAATTAAAAAATTTAGTATCAAATAGTATTCCAGGATCGAAAATAAAGCTTAAAATTCTTCGTTCAGGAAGGAATGAAGATATTTATGTAGTTTTGGAAGAAAAATCGGTTGATGGGTTAGCATCTATGGGCGATATGTATAGAGATAAGCAATTTGGACTTACTGTTGCCAATATATCTGACACTTTAATAGAAAAATTTGATATTCCTTCTAAAAGTTCAGGTTGGTCAGACGGTTCAGATTTGAAGGGTGTTATTGTGACTGATATATTGCCTGACGGTATTGCTGAACAAGCTGGTTTTGAACTTGGTGATCTAATAAATCGTGTGGGACAAAAAAAGATTTCCAATATTAATGAGTTCATTAATGAAATAGAACAATATGAAGAAGATAGAAAAATTTTGGTTCTAGTAAAACGTGGTAGAGCGTCTAGATTCTTAACACTTCTAAGATAAATTCTAATCAAATTGCAATAATTCGACATTTCTTATAAGTTCATAGTTAATTCACTATGGGCATAAAAAAAGAAAATCCAAAAGCAAATTTTATATCAATTGAACACGATATACTTAATTTTTGGGAAAAAAATGATATCTTTCAAAAATTGATCAAACAGAACTCCAAAGGTAAGAAATGGAGTTTTCTTGATGGTCCAATTACTGCGAATAATCCAATGGGAGTTCATCATGCATGGGGAAGAACGTTAAAAGATGTTTATCAACGTTATAAGGCTATGAATGGATATCAATTACGCTATCAGAATGGTTTTGATTGTCAAGGATTATGGGTCGAGGTTGAAGTAGAAAAAGAACTTGGTATTAAATCTAAAAAAGAAGTGGAAGATCTTGGTATAGAAAAATTTGTTAATCTCTGCAAAGAAAGAGTGCAAAAATATTCAAAAATCCAAACGGATCAATCTAAAAGACTAGGTTATTGGATGGATTGGGATAATTCATATTATACCATGTCGGAGGATAACAATTATGCAATTTGGTCTTTTCTAAAAAAATTGTTTGAAGAAGACAAAATTTATCGTGGAACAGATGTTGTTCCATGGTCTGGTAGATCAGGCACTTCTTATTCTCAGATGGAAATTATTGAAGGTCGTAAACTAACTGTTCATAAAGGTGTTTTCGTAAAATTTCCCTTAAAAGATCATAAGAATGAAAATTTACTTATCTGGACTACAACACCATGGACTCTATCTTCAAATATTGCTGTAGCAATTAATACAAAATTAAATTATGCAAAAATAGCTATACCTGATGGTTCTATTTATTATGTTGCTGAAAATAATTTAAAGTTTCAGCGTCTTGCTAAAGAATTCTCTGAAAAGAAAAATTGGGTTAAAGGAACACCTAAACTAAAAACCTTAGATCAAATTTTTAAGGAAAGAGGAGGATATGAGGTTATTGAAGTGCTCAAAGGTAAAGATATGCTTGGTTGGAATTACGAAGGACCTTATGATTATCTTGATGCACAAAATAATAATGGAGGTTATCCAAATATTAATGTTGAATTGGAGAAAAAAGAAGTTAATGCAATTCAATGTCATGTTATTGTTGATGGAGGAAAAGATTCAGAAGGAAATGATATGGTAGTTGAAGGAGAAGGGACTGGCATAGTTCATATGGCCGGAGGGTGCGGATCAATAGATAGTAAAATTTGTAAGAAAAATAATTTTGTTGAAATATCACCGATTGATAATCAAGCTAATTTTGTTGAAGGTTTTGATTTCTTATCTGGTCTTAATGCAACCGATGAAAAAACTTCAGAAAAAATATTGCAAGACTTAAAAAAGAGAGATTTATTGCTTTATGCAGAAGATTACCCTCATGTATATCCACATTGTTGGAGATCAGGAGATGAGCTTGTTTTTAAACAAGTAAACGAATGGTATATAAACATGGATTGGAGAGATAGAATTAAAAATGTTGTCGATGAAATTAATTGGCTTCCAGAATGGGGATCAGATAGTGAACATAATTGGTTAGACAATATGGGTGATTGGATGATTTCAAAAAAACGATTTTGGGGATTAGCATTACCAATATGGACATTCGAAGATGGAAGTTTTTATGTTGTTGGCTCGAAAGAAGAGTTGGAAAAACTTGCTGTTGAAGGATGGGATAAATTTGAAGGTAAGAGTCCTCATCGTCCTTGGATTGATCATGTTAAAATTAAACACCCTGAGTCAGGGTTAGTTGGGAGTAGAATTGAAGATGTTGGAAATCCGTGGCTTGATGCAGGTATTGTTCCTTTTTCTACTCTAGGTTATTTTGAAAATAATGAATATTGGAAAGAATGGTTTCCTGCTGACTTTATTACGGAATGTTTCCCTGGCCAATTTAGAAATTGGTTTTACTCTTTGCTTGCTATGTCAAGTTTTCTAGAGAACAAAGCTCCTTTTAAAACTCTTCTTGGTCATGCCTTAGTCAAAGATGAAGATGGGAAAGAAATGCATAAAACTGCAGGTAATGCAATCTGGTTTGATGATGCGGCTGAAAAAATGGGTGTAGATGTTATGCGATGGATGTACATAAGGCAAAATGTAGAGAATAATCTATTATTTGGATATGGTAAGGCTGATGATGTGAGAAAAAGATTAATTAGTTTTTGGAATATTTATTCTTTTTTCTGCACTTATGCTAGCGTTGATAAATTCGAGCCTAATGCACAAAAAATTAACCCTAAAGATTACACATTATTAGATAAATGGATTATTGCAAAAGTTAATTTATTAATTAAAGAATCTTCTATTCATTATGACAGATTTGAAGCAGATAAATTATTAAAAAAAGTCGAATTATTTATTGATGATTTATCAAATTGGTACATTAGAAGAAATAGAAGAAGATTTTGGAAGAGCGAAAATGATAAAGATAAATTTGTGGCATATCAGACTTTATATGAGGTGTTATTATCAGTAATTAAGATTTTGTCTCCAATTTTACCATTTGTAACAGAGCATATGTATAAGAATATTTCTAAAGAGAAATTCGAAAGTGTCCATTTATCTCCTTATCCTGATTGTGATGAGAAAAAAATTGATTTAGAACTTTTGAAGAAAGTTGATGTATTGAAAAAAGTAATGGAAGGAGGACGAGCTGCAAGAAAGAAAGCTAATGTGAAAGTAAGACAGCCTTTATCCGAGATAAAAATCTATGAAAATGATTCCAATATTGCTGAATTTATAATGAACCAGAAAGCAATTATTCTCGATGAATTAAATATAAAAAAAGTTACAATTACTGATCAAGTTGAAATGATGGGATCTTTTACAATAAAACCAAATTTTAGAACTTTATCTTCAAAATTTGGGGAAGATATGCAAGAGATTGTAAAGATTATATCTACAATGGATGAATATTCAACAATTAAAAAATATCTACACAATGAGAAACTTTTTTCAGAAGATTTTGATATTATTAATGAAGATGTAGTTATTCAGATTAAAGGTGGAAAAGATGAAGAAGCATTTTTTTCTCATAATGTTATTGTTTCTATTAATACAAAGATAGACGATGATCTAAAAACAGAAGGGTTGGTAAGAGAAGTTATTAGACATATCCAAATCATGAGAAAAGAAGCAAATTTTGATGTTGATGATAGAATTATACTATCTAATAATTTTTCCGATGATATAGTTAACGCTATTGAAAAACATAAACAATATTTTATGAATGAAATATTATGTACAGATATTGTGGACAAATTGGAAAATAGTGATTATAATTCCGTTTTTAGTTATGAAAAGAATAATTTTAGTATTTTCATAAAAAAACAAAAGAATAAATAAATTGAAAAAGAATAAATATCCAAAAACTAAACTTGCAATGTTTAGAAAAAATATTCTTCTAAAAATAGAAGAAATGAATGAGAACATTAAAGGTATACGTTCAACTACCTCAAATGATTCTTCAATGTTTTCAGATCATGTTTTAGAAGATCATAATGAAGGCACAGAAGCTCACGAGGTAGAAAAAAGTTTCTTGTTAATGTCTCGTGAGTCTGATTACGTGACAAATCTACAAAAAGCACTTCATAGAATTGATACTGGTACCTATGGTATCTGTCAGGTTTATCAAGATGATCCAGAAAAGTGTGAATGTCCCGATTCGCCCCTAATCCCTGAAGAAAGATTATTAGAAGTTCCAAATGCTACTAAAGGTGTTTTCTGTAAAGAGAAAAAGAAACTGAATTTATTATGAGATTTCTCTTAATCTGCTTCATTGTATTGATTGATCAGATTTCAAAAAATTATATCTATCAAAACAAAGTTCAATACGATAATATAGTTTCAGTTATTGAAGGGATACTAAATTTTACATATGTTGAAAACACAGGAATTGCATTTGGTATTTTTTCTGATTTTGATGGATTAAAAGTAGTCTTTATTGTAGTTCCTATACTAATTACACTCTATTTGTTTTCACTATTGAACAATAAGGAGTTTCAGAATCCTTTTTCACATATTTCTTTGCTTCTAATAATTAGTGGAGCTATAGGAAACATTATCGATAGAATTTTCAGGGGGTATGTAATTGATTTCATTCAATTTGATATCGATATTTTCCCGTATATATTCAATATTGCAGATTCTTCGGTAACAATAGGATTGTTATTGTTGCTTTATAGCTCTATAATTGTTCAAAGGCGATAATTTATGAAAATAGCGGTTTCTTCTTCAGATGAGCTTACTAGAGTAGATCTTTTTTTATCTCAAAGATTAATAAAGTTTTCTCGCACTAATATTCAAAAAATGATTTCTAATCAATCAATTAAAATCAATGGTGAATGGATTAAGAAGAATGCATCTCTTAATTATGGAGATATCATAGAAATTGATTTAACTAATAAAAAAAATTTAGAAGAAACGCTATTAGAAAAATGGAAATATCCATTAGATGTTTTGTATAAAGATAAAGATTTTGCAATTGTTAATAAACCGCGTGGTATTATTGTTCACCCTGCTAAAGGAAATTATAATAAAACTCTTGTCAATATTGTTCTAGATACATTTGAACAAGATTTTGAAAGTTCTGTTGATCCTTTACGACCAGGAATTGTCCATAGATTAGATAAAGATACTACTGGAGTGATGATTATACCATTCAGTGAATACTCACATTGGAAAATTGCTGAACAATTCCAAAATAGAACAATACAAAAAGAATATATAGCTATTACATGGGGTTTATGGAATAAGAATGAAGGAGTCATAGATAATTTCCTTAATCGTAATAAAAAAAATCCGATAAAATTTGAAGTATCAAATACTGGAAAAAATGCAGTGTCTGGATTTAAGCTAATAAAAGGTGGAAGGTATTTATCAGCAGTAAGATTTTTTCCTAAAACAGGAAGAACTCATCAGATTAGAGCACATTGTAAAGAATTTGGATACCCAATATTTGGAGATGATTTATATAATGGTGGAATTCAAAAATCTAAAGAGTATTCTAAGGATATTCAATTACAACTGAACAATTATTACTCTATGATTGAAGGATTCTGTCTCCATGCTTACTCAATTGAGTTTAATCACCCTTCAACAAATGAAAGAGTACAGTTTAAGATTGATCCAGATAAAAACTTTCAAACAATATATCAAGACATATTAGATGAAAAAATTTGAGAATAGTAAAAATGAATTTCTATTATTTTTAGAACTTGATAGAGGTTATTCAATTCAGACTATTAGTGCTTACAGAAGAGATATAGAATTATATCAGAATTTTGTTGAAGAAAACAAATTAAATTATTTGAAGGCAAAAAAAGAAATTATCTTTGATTTTCAATCAAGTTTACAAGATGTGGTTGGTCCAAGGTCATTTGCTAGGATTTTATCAGCGCTTAGAACATTTTATAAATTTCTGCATATGGAAAATTTGGTTAATGATATAATTCTTAACGAAATAAAATCATATCCTTCTCCTAAATACAAGAAAAGTATCCCAACTTTTTTGTCAAAAAATCAAATTGAAGAAATCCTTAAAAAAATTGATTCAGATGCAAAAGAAAATGATTCTATAAAGGCAAGAAATAAAGCTTTAATAATGCTTTTTTTTACTTCAGGATTACGACTTGATGAACTCAATTCAATAAGAATACGAGATATTGATTTTTCCAATAATGTTTTAAAGGTTGTCGGGAAAGGAAATAAGGAAAGAATGGCTAGTTTTGATAATTACACTAAAGATTTGATCATAAAATATCTAACGTACTTCAAAAAATATCCTTTGGTAAAAAAAGCATATGATGATAATTTATTCGTTCATAAAAATAATAAGGCCCTATCGAGATATAATATCCAATATATTGTAATGAAAAATTTAAAAAAATTAACTTTGAATACGTATGGCCCTCATGCTTTGAGACATTCATTTGCGACGCATTTATTAAACAATGGTGTGGGATTGAATGCTATTAAGTCTTTACTTGGGCATGAAAGTCTATCTTCAACGCAAATTTATACTCATGTTGGTGTTAGTAAATTGAAAGAAACAATTAAGAAATCACATCCAAGAGGCGAAAAATAATGCTGAGTTATCTTAACATTAAAAATGCTAATTATATTAGAAATGCTTCTGTTGATATGCTAATCGATAATGCAGTGGAATCAAATGAAGGAGTTATTGGTCATAATGGTGCATTGATGGTGGATACTGGAGAATTTTCTGGAAGAATTCCAAAAGATAAATTTATTGTTGAAGAAGATTTTTCATCCAATAATATATGGTGGGGAGATATTAATAACCCAATTTCAGAAGAAAATTTTAATCATTTATATAATAAAGTAATTGAGACATACAATAATCTAGATAAAGATTTTTATGTTTTTGATGGGTTTGCAGGGGACGATAAAAAGAATAGCATCAATGTTAGAATGGTAACAAAGAAAGCATGGCAATCATTGTTCGTGAATAATATGTTTATTAGACCAGAACAATCAGATTTAGAAGATTTTACACCTGATTTTACTATTATTAATGCATTTGATGTCAAAGAGAAAGATTGGAAAGAATTTGGACTTAATTCAGAAAATTTTATTGTATTCAACCTGAAAAGAAAAATAGCAATTATAGGTGGTACAGAATATGCTGGTGAAATGAAAAAAGGGATTTTTTCTATTATGCACTATTATTTGCCGCTTAAGAATGTCTTATCTATGCATTGTTCTGCAAATGTTTCAAAAGATTTAACTGAATCAGCATTATTTTTCGGTTTATCCGGTACAGGGAAAACAACCTTAAGTACTAACGCAAACCGTCCATTAATTGGTGATGATGAACATGGTTGGTCTGATGATGGAATCTTTAATTTTGAAGGAGGTTGTTATGCAAAAGCAATCAATTTGGATAAAGAAAAAGAACCAGAAATCTATAATGCTATTAGACATGGATCATTGTTAGAAAATGTTGTGTATGATTTAGAAACAAAGGAAGTTGATTTTGACGATAATTCTAAGAGTGAAAATTCCAGAATTTGTTATCCAATTAATTTTATAGAAAATTCTTTAGGATCAAAAGGTTTACCAAGTGCAGGACCACATCCTAATGCCGTGATATTTTTAACTTGCGATGCCTATGGTATTATGCCACCAGTCGCGAAACTTGATGCACATCAAGCAATGTATCACTTTATAAGTGGGTATACAGCTAAAATGGCAGGAACTGAGACAGGGGTAGTTGACCCCGTAGCAGCTTTCTCACCATGTTATGGTGGTCCATTTTTAACTTTACATCCATTGGTGTATGCAAAATTATTGCAAGAAAAATTAGCAAAGCATCAAGCTCCAATATATTTAGTTAATACCGGCTGGTCTGGATCAAGTGCAACTTCAGGTTCCAAGAGAATTGATTTGAAGCTCACAAAGGATATTATTGATTTAATTACAGATGGCAAGTTAAACTTTAGCGATTCGACAAGAGACAAATTCTTTAATCTTGATATTCCTTTGAATTTAGAAGGATTAGATAATGATTTCTTAGTACCTGATAGAGGTTGGGATAACCTAGATGAATATTATAAGACTGGTAATATGCTTACTGAATTATTTAATGAAAATTTTAAAAAGTTTGATATCTCAGATTCTGATATTTTAAATGCAGGTCCAAAAATTCAATCAGGAGGAATATAAATATGGCAACTTTGATTTTGCGAGATACACACCGTGTATTGGAAGAGGAAATGAAATCTCTTAATAAAGAGAAGCGAGAAACTTCAGTAAGGATTAGAGAGGCAGCTGATCAAGGAGATCTTAAAGAAAATGCGGAATACCACGCTGCTAGAGAGCATCAGAGCTTACTAGTATATAAAATACAATTGATGCAGTCCCATGCGCCATTTAAGATTATCGGGAATAGTGAAATTACAACTGATGAAGTAGGATTTGGTAATAAGGTTACAATCCATGAAGAAGGCAAAGATGAGGCCGAAGACTATTACCTATTGGGTCCTATCGAATCTGAGTTAGATCTTTATCCCTTGATTGTAACTTACAAAACACCTTTTTCCCAAGCTATGATTGGGAAAAAGATTGATGAAAATTTTACACTTGAAATCCAGGGGAAAGAGATAAAATTCACAATTACTGCAATTGAAAAAATTTCTGCAGATTAATTACCTGCAAATCTAGTTCCAAATATTCCTACTCCAAGTTCAGCCCAAATAAGAAAAAATATTATTATAATAATTACTATAAGTATTTTTTTATTTTTAAATAGGTTCAAAGACATTTTTTCCCTCAAATAATTTTGTTCCATTAACATAACTATAATATTTTCTACACTCGCAAGATAGATATTCAATATCAATAGGTTGAAATGCTCGTTTAGCCTCTGGCCAGTATTCTTTTTGCAATGCAATCATTTTTTCGCATGTTTCTTGATGATTATTTAGGCCAAAATGTGTTTGAAGTCGATCTAGATAAGCAACTGCACCAATCCCTGTTGGAACATGGCTTGTTGGTTGGATAATGTCTGGCCTAAACCAAGCCAAATCAATAACAGCCATAAAAATAGGAAAATCATTTTGCATTTTAAAAAGAGCATTAATCGAATTAGTAGCTTTGATTACATCTCCTTCAGCTTCTATAATAATTTTAGCTAGTGATTCTTTAATATTCCCAAATAATGTTGTAGCTGCATCTAATCGTGAATATTGTATTCCTTCCCAATGTATTGGTTCAACAGGGTAAGCGGTAAGATTGCACCAATGATCAAAAGAATTTAGTGTTTTAAGTAACTTTTCTGGTTGTAGCAATATATCTGAAGATAGTTCATCTAATGTTTCTTGTCTGTTACACCAACGACCAAAAAATAAAGCATGAATTAACATCGGTAAATCTTTTTCTAAGTCTTTAGCAAAGGATAGAATAGCTTTGCTACCACGATCATCTTCTCGAAAGACATTTAAGAAGCGACCTTGTTGGAAAATAGGATCATCTGTCCATGGAGATGGATCACCACTTTCCCTTGCTAACCGAATTTTTTCTCGTTCACGGCAAAAATCAAAAAAAGCAGATACAGGATCGTTTAATACTAATCCATCAAGTGCTGTAGCGTAAGGGTTGTTCAATTTGTTCATTACCCTATTTTCTTGCATTAAGCATTAACCATGTTCCAATGATAATAAAAATTATATTGGAAAACCATGCAGCTAAGAAAGGAGATAATGATCCAGCATATCCAAGAGATTGTCCAAACTTCAATAGTACTATGTAAGCGAAGATTGTTGCTAAACTTAATCCGCCACCAAATGCTAACGTAGTATTGGATCTAAATACCGATAAAGGGATACCACAAAAGATAATAATAAGGCTTATAAAGGAATATGCAATTTTATAGTGTAGATCTACCTCCCATTTTACAGTATTTACCCCATTATTTTTTAAGGTGACAATTTGATTTTTCAGTTGATTGTACGATATTTCTTCAGACGAGTTTCCAGTCTGATTAATATCTTCAGGGGTGAAATTTAAGTTTAATAATGAGTCTTGTTTAGAGGTTGCTATCATTTTTTCAGAACCAGAATTATCAAATTCTCTAATTGAATAATCTCGAATTTTCCATTTTTCTTCTAATGGTTTCCAAGTGCTTTTTTTTGAATCTATTCTTCTTATCATTTTTCCATCACTAAGTTCAATAAAATTAAGATTTACTATTGTTTGATTAATATCGTTGTATTCTTCAACAGCAATTAAATAGTTCTGGTTTTTTTGGAGATAAACATTTTCATAGATTGATTTATCTTTTGCTTTGTTTCGATTTTTTTTAAGATGATTGTCTTTTATCTCATTTTTTATTTTATTGTTTTTTATTACGATATTATTCTCAAAATAAAATGATCCTATACTCATAAATAATCCTACAAATAATATAGGAAGCGCAAGCCTATATAGACTAAGCCCTGATGATTTAAAGACTAACCATTCTTTTCTTTGTACCATCATGCCATAGGTAAATACTGATGCAACCAGACAGGTTACAGGAATAGTAACACTAATCATTTCTGGGAGCGATGCAACATAATAATCAATAAGAATATCGTTTGTTACCTCGTTATCTATAAACCTATTGAGATTCTCAAAAATATCTACAATAAACGATACAAGAACAAAAAATATTGATACAAATAAGAATATTATTGAGAATTCTCTTAAAATATAATAATCAATTTTTTTCATTATATTCTTAACTTACTTAATGATGGATTTAATTAACAATTTTTTTACACAATTTTCTAATTATATTTGGAATATCGTTTCTATTCTTGTCATTGGTGGCGGTATAATATTTTTTACATACTTAATAGAATCTGATATTTTTTCTAGGCTGAATCCAATTCAGTATTTTAAACATGCCTTTAATGTACTTTCTGGTAAATATGACACTCCCGATGAAAAGGGTCAAATTAGCCACTTCCAAGCTTTGTCTACGGCCCTATCAAGTACAGTTGGTATAGGTAATATCGCAGGAGTTGCTATTGCTATATCAATGGGAGGGCCTGGAGCATTATTTTGGATGTGGGTTAGCGCTATAGTTGGTATGGCAACGAAATTTTTTACTTGTTCTCTTGGAATTATGTTTAGAGGCTATGATTCTGCAAATGAATTGCAAGGGGGTCCTATGTATGTCATAGAACAAGGAATGGGAAAGAAATTTAAATTTTTATCTTATTGGTTTAGTGGTGCTGGTCTTATCGGATGTTTATCTTTACTACAGGTTAATCAGTTGACGCAGATTATTTCAAATGATATTATATCAAACGACAATAATGTTCCCTATATAAAACTAATAATTGGAATTATCGTTGCTATAATAGTTTCATTTGTAATTTTTGGTGGTTTGAAACGTATTGCTGATGTGGCATCTAAATTAGTACCATTTATGGTATTTATCTATCTGTTGTGTGGGATATCTATCATTATGATTAACATTGATTCTATTCCATCAGTATTTAGTCTAATTTTTAATGGAGCTTTTAACGAAAGCTCTATTTACGGAGGTGTTGCGGGTATTATGGTTATAGGTTTTCAAAGAGCGGCATTTTCAAATGAAGCTGGAATGGGAACAGAAGTTATGGCTATTGGCGCATCAAAAACAAATGAGCCTATTCGATCAGGTTTTGTTGCAATGCTTGGTCCATTCATTGATACAATCCTTGTTTGTTCTATTACTGGTATTGTTATTTTGCTTTCAAATGACTGGTCTGTATCTACCTTAGATGGTAGCACTCTAAAAGGAGCAGTTTTAACTCAAACAGCTTTTTCTAATCACTTAGGTATGGTTGGACATTATATCTTGCTTTTTTCAGTTATAACATTTGCTTTATCAACTATGTTTGGTTATTCGTACTATGGTTGTAAATGTGCATCTTACTTGTTTGGAACAGGTTCAAAGATATACTATAGAATATTTTATGTTCTTACATTGGTAGCTGGAGCCGTACTTCCTTTAGAATTAGCCGTTGCTATTGTTGATTCAATGTTTGCTTTGATGGCGATTCCAACAATGATTTCTGCCCTTTATTTATCAGGCCATGTTGAAAAAGAATTTCGTAGGTATTTTGCACAATTAGAGGAGAAAAAATAAATATGGAAAAGATTTATATTTTTGATGTAGATGGTACTTTAACACCTTCAAGAAGACCAATAACGGAAGATTTTGAAGCATTTTTTTCAAAATGGGCTAAAGAGAACACTTTTTATCTTGTTAGTGGTAGTAATCTAGAAAAAATAAAGGAACAACTTCCCAATTATATATTGAATCTTGCAGCAGGGGTGTTTCCTTGTGGTGGGAATCAGTTATTTATCAATGATACTCAAAAGTATAATCGTGAATTTAAACCACCAGAAGATCTACTTAATTTCCTAAAAGAAAAATTAAAAAATACCAATTATACTACTAAAGCAGGGAACCATATTGAAGATAGAGGTTCAATGCTCAATTTTAGTATAGTAGGAAGAGATTGTTCTTTGGAACAACGACAAGATTATTTTGAATATGATAGTAATGTTGGTGAAAGGTCTTCTATCGCAGAAGAAATTAATGCAAAATGGAAAAATATCGAAGCTGTTATTGGAGGGCAAATATCAATTGATATTACACCGAAAGGAATGAATAAATCTCAAGTATTAAGCGAGGTAAAAAAAGATTTTCCTACCAGTCAATATATTTTTATAGGAGATAGAACAATGGAAGGTGGTAATGATTATCCATTAGCATATATCATGAATAAAACAGATAATTGTAGTGTGTATCAAGCAGGGACACCTTCTGCAGAAGATGGCTATAAACATACTAAAACAATACTAGAAACACTTAGTGAAGATTAAAAGTATAGAAGAATATAAAGGACATTTTCTTGAAGAATGGAATAAGCTTCAAGATTTGAAAGATCCATCCTATATCTATGATCCTATTAAGCATATTATACAGTCTGAAGGAAAACGATTAAGACCGATTATCGTGCAATTTTTGGGAGATATTTTTGAGAACGATTCTAATGATACTATAAATGCTGCTATGGGGGTAGAATTGTTACATAATTTTACACTAGTCCATGATGATATAATGGATGAAGATACTCTAAGGCATAATGTTACTACAATTCATGAAAAATGGGATAATGCCCATGCAATATTGTCTGGAGATGCGTTGGGAGCATTAGGGCCTATCTATATTGGTAAAATCAAGACCAATACTTTAGAAGTTCTTGTTAGATATAATGAAGTTATCTTGGAGGTTTGTGAAGGACAAGCGTATGATATGGAATTTGAGAATAGAAATGCCTCAGTAAATGATTATCTGTTAATGAGTAAAAAGAAAACGGGGTCTTTATTTTCTTTATGTTTTGAAATTCCAGCATTAATGAGTGAAATATTCCTAGAGCATAGACAGTCTCTCAAAGAATTAGGTGAAAATCTAGGAATAATCTTTCAAATGCAGGATGATATCTTAGAAATGTTGACATCAGAAGAAAATATGGGAAAAGGAACCAGTTCTGATATTGAAAGAAGAAAAAAAACAGTTCTATCAAGCATAGCGTTTGAATATGATAAAGAAAATTGGGAAAAATTACAGAATCAAATAAAATCAATAGACATTGTTGAAAAAAAACAAGTTTTAGGAGATTATTTCAAAGAAAGTGGTGTTTTAAATAAAGCAAATGATTTGCTGAGTAGTTATGAGAAAAAATGTAGAGAAGTTGTAAATTCTCTACCGAAAGACATTCAAAATGATGTTGGAATACTTTTAAATTTGATAATTAAGCGACATAAATGATGTATAACAAAATAAAAAACTTTCCAAAACAGATTTCTAATACTATTGATAATACCAAGTCACTTAGTATTGGTTCAGATTATGATAAAATTGTTATTGTAGGGATGGGGGGATCTGCCATTGCTGGATTGATTGTTAAAGATCTTTTACCTCAAGTAAATATTGTTGTAGAAAGAAATTATATTCCAAATACTGCAATCAATCAGAATACATTAATTATTGTATCATCTTATTCTGGAAACACAGAAGAAACTCTATCATATTATCATTCTGCAAAAGAACTTACCGATAATATCTTTGGAATAACATCAGGAGGAGAACTTTTAGAAACTTTAAAAAATGATAACAAGGATTACTATGTTCTCCCAGAAGGATATCCTCCAAGATCTGCAACAGGTTATACACTAACAGTTCTAATTAGATTATTAGATAGTAGTTTACTTAAAGATATTAATGTTGATTTACTTCAGAATTATTCCGATCAATTATCTTTGGAGGAGAGCACAGCACATATCTTAGCAAAAAAAATATATTCTACTATTCCAATTATTGTCACAGAAGAGAACACAACATCTATTGGTTTTAGACTGAAGTCGCAGTTGAATGAAAATAGTAAAATGTTATCTTATAATATTACACTTCCAGAGATGAATCATAATGAAATTGTAGGGTGGCAGGGTAAAGAAATTGACAAAAATGCATTTTCTTTAGTTTGGATTGATATTAGATATAATAAAAATGTTAAAAGAATGAACATTACAAACAATATTTTAAAAGATAGAGTTGTTTCTAATCATCATATTGATGTTCCATCAGAAATAGCTTCTAATCATCTCGCTTCGTGTCTCTATTTAGTTAATTATGTTGATTGGTTAAGTTGTTGGTGTGCTAATCTTCATGATGTGGATATTATGAACATTGATAATATTGATACTTTAAAAAAATCTATAACCGTCGAATAGATTTAGAATTTCTTAAATATTAACACAGAATTATGTCCCCCAAATCCAAAAGAATTACTCATTGCAATATTAATGTCTTTTTTCACATGCTTATTTGGGACATAGTTTAAATCACATTCAGGATCAGGAGTGTTATAATTGATGGTAGGGGGGATAATTCCTTGATTTAATGCATGAATACATGCGATTGCCTCAATAGCGCCCGCAGCACCTAACAAATGACCTGTCATCGATTTTGTTGAGCTGACTAATAATTGTTCTGCATGATTTCCAAATGCTTGTTTAATTGCTTGAGTTTCTAGCATATCATTATAATATGTAGAAGTACCGTGAGCATTAATATAGTCGATATCAGCAGGATTAAGATTGCTATTTTCTAACGCAAGATTAATTGCTTTTGTTGCGCTTTTGCTATCATTGTCTGGCTGGGTAACATGATAGGCGTCATTTGTACATCCATATCCTACAATTTCACCTAAAATAGTTGCATTTCTTTTTTCTGCATGCTCTAAAGATTCCAACACTAAGATTCCTGCACCCTCAGATAGTATGAATCCATCTCTATTTTTATCAAATGGTTTAGATGCCTCAGTTGGATTATCATTTTGTGTAGACAAAGCTTTCATATTGGCAAACCCTGAAAGAGTTAATGGGGTAATTCCTGCTTCACATCCACCAGAGATGACTACATTAGTCTGTCCAGATTGAATAAGCTGATATGCCATCCCAATCGCATCGGTTGCTGACGAACATGCAGTGGTAACTGCATAATTTGGTCCATGAAATCCATATTTTATGGCAATTTGACTTCCAGCAATATTGGCTATCATCTTTGGAATAAATTGTGGTGATACACCACGTTGCCCTCGATTCTCAACTCTTGAATGTTGTTCTTCAAGAGTATGCATACCACCAATCCCAACACCAAGAATTACACCAGCTTCTGAAGAGTCAATTCCTGATTGTTTGATTGCTTCTTCAGCTGCAACGAGTGCAAACATAGTATACCGATCAAGCTTTCTTTCTTGTTTACGGTCAAAAAATTCAGAAGGATTAAAATCAGAAATTTCTCCAGCAATTTTTACACTTAAATTTTCTGTATCAAATTGTTTTATTAATCTAATTCCAGATACGCCACCAATTAAATTATCCCACAAGGATTGTGATGAAAGACCTAACGGAGAAATGCTACCTTCCCCAGTAATGACAACTCTATTTTCCAAGATTAGCTAGTGTGTTTATCGATATAGTCTAGTGCTGCACCGACAGTAGTAATTGTTTCTGCATCTTCATCAGGAATTTCTATATCGAATTCTTCTTCAAATTCCATAATTAATTCGACGATATCTAGTGAATCTGCACCTAAGTCATCAAGAAAATTTGCTTCAGGTACAACTCTTGATTCCTCAACGCCTAACTTATCAACAACTATATTTTTTACTTTATCATTTGATGACATATTCTAACTCCTAATTAGTTTAATGACATTCCACCATCAATATAAAATGTTTGACCAGTAATATAACTCGCTTCATCAGAACATAAAAACAAAATCATTTTGCTAATATCTTCTGGTTTTCCAAATTTTTTTAATGGAATTCTTTGCAAATAGCCTTTTTTTACTGTATCACTCAAGTCAGAGATCATATCAGTCTTAATAATTCCTGGAGCGATACAATTTACAGTTATATTGCGTTTTCCTACTTCTTTTGCAAGAGATTTTGTAAATGCTAATAATCCGCCTTTAGAAGCAGAATAATTGCTTTGTCCTTTATTGCCATCAGTTCCTGAAATAGACGATATATTAATTATCCTACCTTTTTTATTTTTTACCATATTTTTCAATAATATTTTTGTTAAATAAAAAGGTCCATTCAGGTTAACATCTAATACTCTTTTCCATTCTTCTGTTTGCATTCTTAACAGAATGTTATCCATATGAATTCCAGCATTATTAACTAAGATATCAATGTTGCTAGAATGTTCTGTGACAAAAGTATATAAATCTTCAATAGATTTTTCATCTGATATATCACAGCAAAAAGGAATGATATTGTTTATATCTCTAATTGTATCCAGTGATTCTTCAGAAGTTGCAATACCAATTACTTGTATTCCATTGTCTGCTAAAGTTGTTGCAATTTTCTTCCCAATACCTCTGGATGCTCCTGTTACAACAGCAGTTTTATTTGAATATTTAAACATTTAATAATTGTTTAGTATCATTATAAGAATTAAAACTAGAGATATGAAATGATTCATTTATTTTTTTTATTAATCCAGTTAAAACTTTCTTTGGGCCTATCTCAATGAAATTATTATTAATGTTTCCAAGTTGTTTAACACTTTCAAGCCAGAGTACCGTATTATCAATCTGTTCAATTAAAGCATGTTTTATTTCATCAGTATTTGTTTTGTCTTTTGCATCATAATTTGAAACAATAGGGCAGTGAGGAGTTTGGAATATTTTTTCTGCAATAATATCTCTTAATTTTGGTTTTGCTTCGGACATTAATTTTGAATGGAATGCACCACTCACATTTAATGGAATAATACGTTTTGCTCCTAAAGACTTTAATTCATTAGAAATTTCTTCAACGGATATCTCTGATCCAGAAATAACAATTTGTTGATCAGAATTAATGTTAGCAACTTGTGTATCACTATTATTGCATATTTGAGAGATTGTTTCTTTACTAAGACCCATTACCGCACTCATTTTACCTTTATTATTGGTTTCGCATTGATGCATTGCCTGTGCACGTGTTTTGACAATTTCTAATCCATCTTCGAAACTATATGTTCCATTTGCATATAATGCTGAAAATTCACCTAAACTATGTCCAGCAACTGCAACAGGGTTGTATTTACTCTCTCTTATAATATCAAATAAAATACATGAATGAATATAAATTGCTACTTGGGCATTAATTGTTTTTTTTAAAACAGGTTCATTATCATCAAACATAATTTGAGATATTTTATAACCCAACACTGAATCAGCTAAATCAATTTTTGATTTTGCTATTGAAGAGTGTTTATAGAGATTTATTCCCATGCCAGGACGGTGTGAACCTTGTCCTGAAAAAATAAAACAACAATCCATTATTCTTGATCGACAGGTTTTCCTTTATAATAAAGAATTCCGTCATGATAGTATGCATGATGAGGCAAGTGTTCTTCACCTGTATTCTTACACTTGACAGTACGTACTAGTGAAGATTTATAATGAGTTCTTCTCTTTTTTGACCTCGTTTTTGATTGTCTCTTTTTTGGTAACATTTTTTTCCTTAATCAGCGCCAATATAAACAAATAAATGTTTGAATTAAAATAATTTTTATAATTCTACTTGATTAATCCAACAGTCATATCCTAGTTTTTCTTTGATAATATCTGCTGTTTTAGAAGCATCTTCTCTAGAGGAGAAATTTCCATAACGGATTCTATATCTTGCATCTGGATTGGTATCATTTTTTTGAATAAATGCATCAAAGCCAATTTCATTGAGTTTCTTAACTACATCAATAGCTTCAGGAAAATTTTTTCTTGCAGCAACTTGTATAATGAAATATATATTATCATCTTTATCTACTATATTTGATTCTACATTTTGAGGTGTCTTATCTTCTTCTAAAGTAATATCAAGCCATGCATCGCTAGATTCTTGTGCATAGCATATAGTTATCAGAAGTAGTAGTGTAATGTATTTAGTCATTGAAGAAGAAGTTGATTTCTTTTATTGCGTTTTCATTGCTATCTGAACCATGCGTAGCATTCATAGATACATCCGTTCCATATTTATTTCTTATAGTTCCAATCTCAGCTTTTTGTGAATCTGTTGCTCCCATAAGATTACGCCATTCTTCTACAGCATTTTCTTTCTCTAATATCATCACATGACATTCATATGATGTCATAAACTCTACTAATTCATCAAAAAATGGTTTTTCTTTATGAATATCATAAAAAGAACATGCCTGTTTATCTGTAAGCAACAACGTTTTTTCTTTTAGAATGCTAAATCCATTGTCTATAATATCTTCTTTGATATTATTCATATTATCTTTTTTCATTGCATCTGGTTTTATAATTGCTAGTGTTTGATTCATTGATTATCCTATTATTCTTTTCATAGTACTTCCAATTTCTGATACGGTATTCGAAATTGTAACCCCACATTCTTTCAATATGGTAATTTTTGCTTCAGCAGTTTCTGACCCCTCTGATATGATAGCACCTGCGTGACCCATTCTTTTCCCCTTTGGAGCTGTTTGACCAGCAATAAAGGAAACAACAGGTTTATTCATGTTATCTTTTATCCATTTTGCAGCTTCATTTTCCATATTACCACCTATTTCTCCAATCATAACAATTCCTTTTGTTTCTTCATCTGCATCAAAGTGTTTTAGAATATCAATCATACTTGAACCAATTACTGAATCACCACCAATTCCTACTGCTGTTGTTAGTCCAAGTCCTATATTAACAACTTGGTCGATAGCTTCATATGTTAATGTTCCAGATCGGGATAAAATTCCTATGGATCCTTTTTTACAAATAAAACCAGGAGTAATACCAATTTTTGATTCTTCTGCAGTAATAATGCCTGGACAATTTGGTCCTATTAGTATGCTAGAAGATTTATTAAGCATATTTTTTACCTCAATCATATCTCTAACAGGTATTCCTTCAGAAATACATACTATTAATTTGATATTTTCTTCAATGGCTTCAATTATTGCATCTGCTGCAAATTTTGGAGGAACAAAAATAGTAGTGGCATGAATATCAAATTGTTTTTTTGCATCTTTAATTGAGTTAAAAACAGGTAATTGATTATTCGTAACTACTTGTCCACCTTTTCCTGGAGTAACTCCACACAATACTTTCGCATTATAGTTAAGCATTTGTTCAGTATGAAAGAGGCCTTCAGATCCAGTAATTCCTTGTACCAAAATATTTGTATTCTTATCTAAAAGTATTGACATTACACTGCCTCCACTGCTTTTTTAGCAGCTTCGTTTATTGTTTCAGCACTAATTATATTAATACCAGAATCATCAAGTATTTTTTTAGCCAAATCAGCATTTGTTCCTTGAAGTCTTACAACAACGGAAGCATCCAAATCCAATTCTTTAACAGCCTGAATGACTCCATTTGCAACTCTATCACATCGTACAATTCCACCAAAGATATTAATTAGAATCGATTTTACATTACGATCAGATAGAATAATCTTAAATCCATTTTTAATAGTTTCTACATTAGCAGCACCACCAACATCTAAGAAATTTGCTGGTTCACCTCCATAATGTTTTATTATATCCATAGTTGCCATGGCTAATCCGGCACCATTAACCATACATCCTACATTACCATCAAGTTTAATATAATTTAGTCCATATTCAGACGCTTTCAGTTCTAGCGGATTTTCTTCTGATTTATCTCGGTATGATTTGATTTCAGGATGTCTAAAAAGAGCATTAGAGTCAATATTCACTTTAGCATCAAGTGCAATAACATCATCATCTGTAGTAATAACAAGTGGATTAATTTCTAACAAAGAACAATCTGATTCATAATAACATCTATATAGTTTTCTAAAGATGTCTTCAATTTGATTTTGATACTTTTCTAATGAAAGTTTTGAAATAATCTCATTAATTCCATTTAAAAGAGAATTTTCTGAGTCATTAATCCAAGCCTTAATAATTTTTTCTGGTGAATTGTTGGCAACTTCTTCAATATCAACACCACCTTCATCTGATACAATCAATACATCACAATTTTTTGAACGATCAAATGTGATAGCAAAATAATACTCTTTTTTAATATCCAAAGCTTCAGTAATAAGTATTTTATTCACTTTTTTACCTTCAGGACCGGTTTGATGTGTAATGAGATTCATTCCTAAAATACTATTGGCTGCATTTTGAGCATTTTCATAAGTTGCACAATATTTTACTCCACCACCTTTGCCTCTTCCCCCAGCATGAACTTGTGCTTTAACAATTACTGCTTCAGTGTCAAAGTTTTCTTGAACTCTTTTGATAGTAGAATTGATATCTGATTTGTTATCTAGAGGGTAACCTCTTTGAATCGGAATATCAAATTTTTCTAGAATTTCTTTTGCTTGATATTCATGAATCTTCATGTTCGTCCATGAATGGGTATTGATATTTTACTGGAGGTTCAAACGTTTCTTTGATAGTTCTTGGTGAAGTCCATCTTAATAGATTTAGCATTGATCCAGCTTTGTCATTTGTACCAGATGCTCTGCTTCCTCCAAATGGTTGTTGACCAACAACTGCACCTGTTGGTTTATCATTGATATAGAAATTACCAGCTGCAAATCTCAATGTTGATTTTACTTCTTCAGCAATAGCTTTGTCTTCTGAGAAAACACATCCCGTTAATGCGTAAGGAGAAGTATTATCAATGAGATCTAATGTTTCTGACCATTTATCATTGTCATAAACATAAATTGTAAGCACCGGTCCAAAAATTTCTTCTTCTAAAGTTCTAAAGTGAGGATTCGTTGTTACAATAACAGTAGGTTGAATAAAATATCCTTTTGATTTATCATATGTGCCTCCACATAAAACATCACAATCATCTGCATCATTAGCAAAATCAACATAAGAAGCAATTTTATCAAAAGCATTTTCATCGATTACAGCATTAACAAAGTTTTTTAAATTTTCAGGCGGTCCAACATCAATGGTTGCAACTTCTGTGACTAGTTTTTCTTTAATTTCATCCCATTGATTTTTAGGAAGATAAGCCCTAGACATTGCTGAACATTTTTGTCCTTGATACTCAAATGCTCCTCTAATCATTCCAGTTACTAAGGCATCAATATTTGCAGATTCATGTGCTATACAAAAATCTTTTCCACCTGTTTCACCAACAAGTTTAGGATAGTTCTTATAATTTTCTATATTATTAGACACTGTTTTCCATATTGATCTAAATGTTTCTGTAGATCCAGTAAAATGAATACCAGCCAAGTCTCTATGATTTAAAACTTCGTTTCCAATTTCTGCTCCAGATCCTGGAAGAAAATTAATAACTCCATCAGGAAGTCCAGCTTCTTTATAAAGTTTCATAATATAATAAGATGAATAAATAGCACTACTTGCTGGTTTCCATATTGCTGTATTCCCAAGTAAAGCAGGTGCAGCAGCAAGATTTCCACCAATACTGAAGAAATTAAATGGAGCTATTGCAAATACAAATCCTTCAAGAGGTCTAAATTCTAATGAATTATCCATTTCAGGAGGGGAGAATGGTTGAAAAACTCCATGCATTTTATGAGCATATTCTATGTTAAAATTCAAAAAATCAATTAATTCGCATGATGCATCAATTTCTGCTTGAAAAATACTTTTTCCAATATCCAACATTGCCGCTGCATTGATTTTATATCTATAAGGTCCGGCTATTAAATCTGCAACTTTTCTGAAAATTGATGCTCTGTATTCTAGGGATGTAGTAGACCATGATTTCCAAGCTTCCATTGATGACTCAATAGTCATTTTTATTTCTTTCTCACCAGCTTGATGACTTTGACCAAGGATATGATTATGATCATGTGGTTTGACACATTTCTTTGTATTTCCTGTGAAGTGTTCTTTTCCATGAATAATAACAGGAATCTCAACTTGTCTACTTGATTGTCGTTCTAATTCTTTTAATAGCTCTTCTCTATGCTTTGAACCTGGTTCAAAATCGAGTATTGGTTCATTAATTGCTTTAAAATTTTTGTCCATAATTTCCCTTATTATTTTTTCCTTTGTTTTTAGTGCCTAATATTAGATAAAATATCTTTCATTTCAGAATAATTCTTTACTAAAACTAATTTTTTTCGCAATGCCGATGCATCTTTAAATCCTTTAAAGTACCAACCAAAATGTTTTCGCATATTATTTGTTCCAATGACTTCACCATGAGTCTGTACAAGTAAATCTAAATGTTTTTGACAGACTTCGAATCTTTCTTTCATGCTAATATCTTTTGGATTTTCATTATTCATATATTTTTTTATTTCAGTAAAAAACCAAGGATTACCAAGCGCAGCTCTCCCAATCATAATACCATCGCAATTTGTAGTTTTGAACATTCTTTTTATATCATCAATGCTACTTACATCACCATTTCCAATGACTGGAATATCAACATTCTCTTTTAATTCTTTTATCAAATCCCAGTTTGCTTTTGATTTATACATTTGAACCGTAGTTCTTGGGTGCAATGTAATAGCTTTAACTCAAAT
>Ga0207961_1000007_pt1 | contig 71165 bp, 74 predicted proteins | sample Knorr_S7_td_250__FD_185596 | JGI IMG/M metagenome (GOLD analysis project Ga0207961, IMG submission 185596) | Marine microbial communities from Southern Atlantic Ocean transect - Knorr_S7_td_250_ad_252m_LV_B (SPAdes) (version 2) | ecosystem: Environmental > Aquatic > Marine > Oceanic | place... | reverse complement strand
TAAACAGACGACTTGATTGTCTTTTGTTTTTACCCCACAAGCGTTACAAAAATTACGTCCAAGCCGTGGATTGGTACCGCAACTTGTACAAGCAACAGCTTTCTCATTACACTTTTTACCACACTCTCTACAATGCATATCTCATCCTTTATTAATTTATATTTCAGTTAACTTAACTCAATATCAATAAACTTACAAAAAAAAAGACTACCACAATTAGATTCCTTGTAAATCATCAACTAATCAAGATCCACTAAACAATCCTTACAAGTTAATAATGCTTTTGGTTCTTGAATGCCTGTTAATGTTTCATATAGACTTGCTAGACCATTAAGCGCTGATAAAACTTTAGGCTCCCCTAGAGACACATCAAAATTTTCAAGTAATTCTTTGAGAATCGTCTCCTCAAGAGAGCGTTCTTCACCATAATACTCAACTTTATAATCTTCTAATTCTGCTATGTTGGCAGCATATGTAATTGCATCATCAATGCCTCCGATTTCATCCACCAAACCTATTTCTTTAGCGCTTGTTGCAATCCAGATTCTGCCACCTGCAATCTCTTTAATATCTTCATATGATTGAGATCTTGACTCAGCTACAAAGTTAATAAATCGATCGTATGCATCGGCACCCCAGCTTGCAAAAATTTTATCCAAATCATCATTAATAGCTTGGGTCGGATCCCAGCCACCGTGCTTAGAGGTAACCACACCATCAAAATTTACTCCAATGTAATCCATTGCATTTTCTAATGTTGGCAGGGCAATTGCCACACCTATAGAGCCTGTAATGGTTGTGGGTTCAGCAAAAATATAATCAGCTGGAGTTGAGATATATACCCCTCCAGATGCAGCGTAGTCACCCATAGATACGATCACGTTGATGCCTTTTCTTTTGGCAGCAAGTAGCTCATCTCTCATCATTTCACTGCCAATAATAGACCCACCAGGGCTATTGACTCTAAAGACAATAGCTTTTGTATTTTCGTCTTCATACGCAGACCTGATTTGTTTTACTACCCCATCGGCACCTGCCACACCCTGAGTGATATCTCCCTCCATGATCGCACCTTCAGCAGTAATTACAGCTATTTGATTATCACTATCAGAGAAGTCCTCATCTATTTGCTTTGCATACTCGTTATAAGAAATGGTTTTGTAAGTTTCGGTTTCAGCCTCTTCATCTAGACCAAATTCTTCAATCATATATTGACGAAATTCTGGAAATGATTTTGTACCATCAATAATATTATTTGCTTTAGCATAGGCAATATTTCCTATTGCAGCTTCACCAATAAATGCAACGTAGTCGTCTGCAAAAGATTGAATATCATCTGATTCAATCCCACGTCCTTCCGCCATGAGAGATTTCATTTCATCCCAAATAGGATTGAGTATGGCTTCTCTCTGCATCCTGTCATTTTCTGACATATCTGTTCTTGTGTTTGGCTCAACGGCAGATTTAAAATCCCCTTGAGAATAATTGTGAATATTAATTTTTAGATTTTCATAAAACTCTTTCTGATAAGGGCTCATTCCCCCAAGACCTCGAACACTAATGCTTCCAACAGGATGAACCCATACCTCAGATGCTTGAGAAGCCATGAGATAAGACGTTGTAGACAGACGATCGTTAAAAGCAATTACTCTTTTACCAGAGTCGCGAAGCGCTTTTAATTCTTTTGCAATATTGATTGCTGTAGTTGGTCCAGCAAAACCTGTGGATGAGAAATCAACAAACACAGCAGGAATATCTTCATCTTCAGCTGCCGCTCTTATTAATTGTATAAGATCTCTTGTTTGAATTTGATCAGTTGAAGAGTCTGTGACAATGTTAAACAGAAAATCTGAGTTAAATACTTCTTGATCAACCACAGTTCCTTCAGGATCAATAACAAGCACTCTGCCGCTTGGATCTTTAACTTCAGGCCCAGAGGTTAGCGCTCCAATAATTATAATCGTAAAAAAGATCAAAACGAAGGCTGTACCAACGTTCAGCATGATGATTCTTGCTTTTTCTAAAAATCGAGCAAGCCAAGAAAAAATAGGTTGAAGTTTATTCATAGGTAATCTCCTAGTATCTAATTATAGTTTTTAAAAGTGAATCATGAATGTTAAAAAAATATCCTTATCATTACCACCAAATTCAATTAAATAATTTCCCTTAAACAAACGAACAACTGGTATCAACGTTGATGAATATTCATCATCTTGGTAGGTTGCTTCATAATTTGCAATCAACCATACTGACATTTTAGTATAGTCCACTGTATAAGGGCTGACAGATAATCTGGTATTCGATACCCAAGATTCATTATGTGAAAAATATTCCATCATTTGCATCACCATATAACGTCTATTTTCCCAGTCTCCATGTATACCAAAGGTGCCCATTTCTTTATTATCTTTAGTATTAATACCTACGCTTGATAATAGATAGATATTTGCTTGAGAATTGGGAGCATTCCATCTCTTTAAAAGGTAATTATTGTTAATTAATACAAAGGATTCATTCAAATTTCTATCCTCTAATAACCGTCCTCCTATTAACCAATTACTTGTTTGGGATGTTCCAAAGCGAATATCATTATAGTTAAGTGTTTGAGTAACCCAAAATACCTTCCCGCCTTTAAAAATAACAGGATGACTAAATAGATGACTTAAAAGAAAAATAGTAATTAAAAATAGTCTTATGATTTCTTTTCCCACCTTACAAAAAGATTAATGATTATGATCTTTATCATGATTATGGTCATGATTCATAGGTTTCATTTTATTTGATTTATCAAGCTTATATTCAACAACTTTGTTGTCTTCTAATTCAAAAATAGTGTTTGCTTCAAAACCAGAATCTCTAATAACAGATGCAACCTGATCAATATCAACTGACTTATTTTTTAAAACTGAGATTTTTATATATTGATTATTAATATCAATATAGATGCCATTATCATACTTTTTTTTGTTTATCTCATCTAAATCTGATAGCCCTTTCTCTAAACCGTATGCACACAATGAACATACCATTCCTAACACTTCAACAACAACCTCGTCCTGACTGATAATGACAACATCATTATTCATAGTTATAATCTTTGATTGACCATAACTCAAAGTCAATAGTAGTATAATTAACAATGTTTTTTTCATACTGATTAGTTTTTTAATTGTGACATTGCTGCACCAAGTGCGACACCTATTCCGATACCTACTGCCAAATTATCTGTTGCTGCCCCAATAGCAACACCTAAGGCAATCCCTACTCCCATTTTACCAATTGGTTTCATTTTAACTTCTTTTTTTGAAAGGATACCGAAGTATCCTTAATCTGTTGTCTAATTCATAGAACTTTGTCGTCTAAGTGGGCGATGAGAGATTTGAACTCCCGACCTCCTGCGTGTAAAGCAGGCACTCTGACCAGCTGAGTTAATCGCCCGAAAGTTTGTTAACTTAAATGGATAGAGTTAATAATTCAACAACTTACTTCTTCAAGTCAGGAATGGCGACATCAATGACATCCATTACTTCTTTGGCAAAGTGGAATGTTAAATCTTTTTTAATGTGATCTGGAATTTCTTCAAGATCTCTTTGATTACGATGTGGTAAGATAATGGTTCTAACACCAGAACGATGGGCGGCAGTTACTTTTTCTTTTACGCCTCCAATTGGTAAAACATTTCCTCGTAGTGTAATTTCACCAGTCATAGCTACACCACTTGCAACTGGTTTGTTTTTCAACAAGGATACTAAGGCAGTAAACATGCCTACTCCAGCAGATGGACCATCTTTTGGAATGGCTCCCGCTGGAACATGAACATGGATGTCCATTTTTTGGTTAAAATCATCTTTTAACCCTAAAATATCAGTATGAGATCTAACGTAAGTAAGTGCAGCAGTGGCTGATTCTTTCATCACATCCCCTAACTGACCTGTTAAAGTTAGATTTCCTTTTCCTGACATTTTACTAGCTTCAATAAAAAGAATATCTCCACCAGCAGCAGTCCATGCCATTCCTGTTACTACACCAGGCTTAGTGGTACGTTCTGCCAAATCTGTATAAAATTTAGGAATGCCTAAATAATGATTAACTTTTTTATTTGTAATACTAATGGTTTTTAGCTTTTTGTTTACAATATCAACTGCAACTTTTCGTAATACATTTGCAATTTCTCGTTCTAAACTTCTTACACCAGATTCTCTTGTATAAGATCGCACAACTTCCTTGATACCACTCTCAGTAAACTTAGCTTGTTTTGTAGTTAATCCATTCTCTACAATTTGTTTTGGAATAAGATGTTTCTGAGCAATTTTTACTTTTTCATCATCAATATATCCTCTGAAATCTAACATTTCCATTCTATCATATAATGCAGGGGGAATATTATCTGCATAATTTGCTGTCGAAATAAACATTACCTTACTTAAATCAAAGTCTACTTCTAAATAATGATCGCTAAAGGCATGATTTTGTTCTGGATCTAATACTTCAAGCATTGCAGAAGATGGATCTCCTCTAAAATCTGAACCAAGTTTATCAATTTCATCCAACATAAAAACTGGATTATTGGTTTTAGCTTTCTTTAGTGACTGAATAATTCTTCCTGGAAGTGCACCAATATAAGTTCGTCTATGTCCTCTAATTTCTGCTTCATCTCGAACACCGCCTAACGATATACGAACAAATTCTCTACCCATAGATTTCGCAATAGATCGACCCAATGAAGTTTTACCAACCCCAGGAGGACCTGTAAAACATAAAATTGGTCCTTTAACTGAATCATTTTTTGCAACTTTTTTCTTGAGAGCTCTCACTGCTAAATATTCTAATACACGTTCTTTGACTTTTGTTAATCCATAATGATCTTCATCTAAAGTCTTGTGTGCTGCTTCTATATTTAAATTGTCTTTACTGGATTTACTCCATGGAAGATCTGTTAACCATTCTAAATAAGTTCTCGCCACAGAATATTCTGGAGATTGCGGAGAAATACGTGATAAACGATCTAATTCTTTATTAGCAATTTTTTCAGCTTCCGCAGTCATCTTTGCATCAGCTATTTTCGCCTTTAATTCATCAAGCTCAACTGTTTGATTGTCTTCGCCAAGCTCTTTCTGGATGGTTTTCATTTGCTCTCTTAAGTAATATTCCCTTTGAGTCTTTGAAATCTCATCCTGCACTTCTGTTTGAATTTCCTCGCCAAGCTTAATACGTTGAATTTCTCTTTGAAGAAGATTAATGGCATTCTCAACACGTTTTTTTATATCTAATTCTTCCAAAACTTCTTGTTTTTCTGAATTAGAAACGGATAAAAGAGAAGTCGCACGATCTGCCAAACGAGAAGGACGATCAATATTAGACAACATACCCGCATGCTCTTCATTTAAATTTGGTGAAATCTTAATTAATTCTGTAAATGAACTTTTTAAACTTTTAGCTAATGCTTCAATTTCAACATCAGGGGAAGTAATTGATTCAGGAATCCTTTCAACATCAGCAAGAAAATAAGAATCACTTTCTTGATACTTTAAAATCTTTACTCTATCTACACCTTGAACAATGGCAGATTTACTATTGTCCGGCATATCAAAAACTTTTAAAACAAGTGCTAGAGTTCCATAAGAATATAAATCTTCTTGTTTTGGATCTTCTATAGAACCATCTTGCTGTGCAACAACAACAAGATATTTATTATCTGGCTCTAAATCTTCAATCAGTTTTAATGATTTCTCTCTACCAACATATATAGGAATAACTTGTTGAGGGAATAACACTGTATTCCTCAATGGCATTATCGGATATTGTTTTTGTATATTTTCCATTTTTCTTTAATTCTATTGTTGCAAAAACCGTGCCTTACTATAAATTTAACCTAAAAAAGCTTTAATCTATAAAAAATATGCCAAAATGACTGATAAGTATGCTAATTTAGTCTAATTGAATAAACAAATTTCTTAAAATTGTCTTTATTACTACTTATTGCACTATTTAACCCAACCGCTTTCACAAAGTAGAGGCTATTCGGAAATTCAATCACTCCACCAAGCAAACCATAATTATTTCTAAGAGTTTTTTCTTGGGAAGGATTTCCCATATTAGGGACTTCATAATTACCATACATTTCCAATAATGTAATATATTTATTGTCTAAACTATCTCTTTCAACAATAATATTTTCTTGGTTAAGAGAGTCGTCTTTTTTGAATTGGTTAATCCAGCGTTCAATATTTTGATCCGCAGTCCCTCCAATATTACCAAATAAGACTAATGAAAAATCTTCGTTTGTATTTAGAGTAATTTCAAGAAACCTGACTTGTTCTTCTGATTCTACTGCATTCCAAGTATCAGGGAGTTTATAAGAAATATTCCTAACACTATCCCTCTGAGCAATAGCATTGGTACCATTGATTGATAGATAAGAGATGAAAAAACACAATCCAATAATGATGCTATAAGTTAGTATTCTATTCATGTTTATTAAAAATCGCTCTTGCTTGTTCATCTGCACGATATGAACTTCGCACTAATGGGCCAGATTCAATAATCTGAAACCCTATATTTTTTCCAAATTCTTTGTAATCTGCAAACTGTTCTTTAGAAACATATTCTTGCACGGTTAGATGTTTCTTAGTGGGTTGCAAATATTGACCAATTGTAAAAATCTGAACACCTAAATCAACAATTTGTTTCATGGTATCTTTGACTTCTTGTTTGGTTTCACCCAATCCGACCATTAATCCAGTTTTTGTGCGCAAACCATACTGAATAGATTCTTTTAGAACGGATAACGATCTATTCCAGTCTGCTTGCGCTCGTACTTGTTTGCTAATTCTTTCAACACACTCAATATTATGACTAAAAATATCTGGATTTGCTGCAAAAACTCTTCTTAGCGATTCTTTATGTCCTTTAAAATCTGGTGTAAGTACTTCAATTGTACATTTTGGATTGAGTTTTCTTGTTTCTGCAATAGTTTGTGCCCATATCTTTGACCCGTAATCATTTTTAAGATCATCGCGATCTACTGAAGTAATAACTACATGTCTTAAATTCATTTTTTTGACTGCATGGGCAACTCGATATGGTTCCATTGGATCGTTCCATGTAGGTTTACCAGTTTTTACAGAACAAAATCCACAAGCTCGAGTACAAGTATCACCAAGAATCATTAGGGTGGCCGTTTTTCTATTCCAACATTCATAGATATTGGGGCATCTTGCTTCAGCACATACAGTATTTAGATAACTTTCATGGACTATTTTTCTGACTATCTTATAATTTTTGTCAGTAATAATATTAATCTTTGGTTTATGTAATCTTGATTGAATCATTATTTAAATAATTGGTTAAAATGGACAATTGTGGATTCTTTGACATCATCCATAGAGATTTTTCCTTCTAATTCTTGTTCCATAGATGTCATTGCGACGTTATCAATTCCACATGAAATAATATTAGAAAAATAACTCATATCGGTATTGACATTTAATGAGAATCCATGTGTTGTCACCCATTGAGAAACACGAATCCCAATACTAGCAATTTTTCTATCATCAACCCATACTCCTGTTAGCCCTTCTTTAGTAGAAGCAACAATATTATAATCATTTAAGATACGAATTAATAATATTTCAATTTTAGAAACATATGATTTAATACCTAACCCCATTTTCTTTAGGTGAATGATAGGATAACCAACTAACTGTCCTGGGCCATGGTATGTTACATCTCCTCCTCTATCAGTTTGGAAAAGCTCACAATTTTGACTTAGAACATTGTTAGGATTTGCATTTTTACCCAATGTATAGGTATGATTATGTTCTAATAAAAATAAGGTATCTTTACCTGAATTATTGACTAAATCTGTTTTGGTATTGTTCTGATTTAATAGTGCTTTGTTATAATCACATAATCCTAAATCTTTAACTAGAAAATCCATTTATTTCAATTGGAGTAATGTTTCAAAAATTGCTTCAGAAAAAGTCGGATGTGGATGGATAGACGATAATACATTATCAATGGTAAGATTATTGGATTTAATTACACTAATTTCAGAAATCATTTCGGTTGCATTAGATCCGACAATATGAGCACCTAATATATGATTTGAATCATCCACCAAAATTTTAATAAAACCATCCGTAGATCCAACAGCAACAGCTTTTCCATTTGCATTAAAGAAAGAATGAGCTTTTTTAAAATTCACTGACTGTTCTAGTAAAGATTCTTCGGTGCTTCCAATAGAAGCCACTTCAGGTTTACAATAAGTACAATTTGGAATACTATTGTAATCAATTTTTGTTGGAGTTAAATCACATAATAATTCAGCGACATAAAGTCCTTCAGCAGTAGCAACATGGGCAAGCCATGGTGGACCAATTACGTCTCCAACTGCATAAATATTGTCAACGTTAGTCTTTCCATGTTGATCAACTTTGATATGACTATTATCCGTTACTTCAACACCTAGATTCTTTAAACCAAAACCTGAAGAATTTCCTTCTACACCAACAGAGATTAGTATTTTTTCATCATCAATATTTTCTGCGATAGTACTGGTTAAAATATTAATTTTTCTTTTCTTAAAAGCTTTTTCAAGCCATGTTGATATTTCTTCATCTTCATTTGGTAAAATTCTATCTTCTGCTTCAATTAAAGTAACTTCCGTACCAAAACTGCTAAAGAAATAAGCAAATTCTGCACCAATTGCCCCTGCACCAATAATGGTAAGAGATGCAGGTAATGTATCCATTGAAAAAATATCTTTTGAATATACAATCTTGTCTGAATTAGAATTAATATTTGATAATGATTTTGGTTTAGATCCAGTGGCAATAATAAAATTTTGAGCACTTATTTGAGCACCATTTATATCAACTGTTTTATTATCGACAAATTTTCCAAAACCAGAATAAAAATCTACTTGGTTTTTCTTCGCCAAATAATGAATACCTTTTGATAGTCTTTCCCTCGCTTTAATACTTCTTTGTACAATAAAATCAAAATTCACTTGAATATCTTTTACAGAAATTCCATAGTCAGAAGAGGAATTGATAAGATCCATAACTTCTGCATTTTTTAACAAAGATTTTGTTGGAATACATCCCCAGTTAAGACAAACTCCTCCCAAATTATTATCATCAATGATGGCTACCTTTTTTCCAAGCTCTGCAGCACGAAATGCAGCGCTGTAACCGCCAGGGCCTCCTCCTAAAATAGCTAAATCATAATTATTCATGATATTATATCTTATTTACTTCAACAAGTTTTAAAAATTCATTTCTTGTGGTTGATTTATCTTTAAATGCACCTAACATTGAGCTAGTTGATGCAATACTATTTTGTTTTTGCACTCCACGCATTAGCATACAAAAATGCCTTCCTTCCATAACAACTGCAACACCTTTTGGATTTAACAAATCTTGAATACAAGTTGCAATTTGATTAGTTAGTCTTTCTTGGACTTGTAATCTGCGTGCATAAAAATCAATAACCCTTGGAATCTTCGATAAACCAATAATTTTTCCATCTGGAATATATCCAACATGTGCTTTCCCATAGAATGGTATCAAATGATGTTCACATAGGCTATAAAATTCGATATCTTTTACAATAATCATATCCTTCGCAGATTCATCAAAGATTGCTTCGTTAATAATCTCATCTAGATTTTGATGATATCCTTGGGACAAAAATTTCCAAGATTCTGCTACTCTTTTCGGAGTTTTAATTAACCCTTGGCGTGTAGAATCCTCTCCAATTAGCCCTAGTAATTCTTTAGTAATCTCTTCTAATCTTTTTTTCTCTTTATCTGACATCAATTTTCCTCTAAATGACCCACTGGCTGTATTTTATCTCTTAATAACCAAATACAAAAATAAATAATTGGAGTATCAATAAGCGCTACAAATACTTTGAACATCCAGCCCATCCATAATAATGCATAAAAATTTTCCCAAGGAATTGCTCCAGCAGAACAAAGAATGAATAAAACTACTGAAGTATCAACAAGCTGAGAACACATCGTTGATGCATTGTTACGCAACCATAGATATTTACCCTCAGTTAATCTTTTCCAAAAATGAAAAATTCTTATATCAATAAACTGAGCAGTTAAATAAGCAACCATAGATCCAAAAAATGCAGGACCTGATAAACCAAATACTTGTTTAAATGTAGCATCATCCACAGGTGATCCATCTGGCAATAGAGACGATGGAGGGGCAATTGGAACTACCATAGCTACATAAACCAATACTACAGTAAAAATACTAGCAAAAAATCCAGCCAGAACAACTTGATTTGCTCTTCGCTTCCCATAGAGCTCTGATATTAAATCTGTGACAATAAAAGTAACTGGATAAGCAATAATACCAACAGACAGAGCAAAATTTGGAATTCCTAATGCAGGCCATGTAAAAAATTTCAGAAAAATAAGATTACAAGTTACCAAAGAAGCAATAAAAATTGCTGTCAGTATCATATAGAATCTTTCTTGAAAAACAGTCATGATGACGGCCCATAATAGTCAGTATAAATTGTTGGAGTCTCTACTAGGCGTATACGATGCAATGCACAGTCTTCCAGATGTGGTGCAATAGATTCCCATATAAAAACAACTAGGTTTTCTGTAGAAGGTTGCTTTCCTTTAAACCAAGATATATCTTTTTCAAATTGAGAATGGTCTAATTTTGAAATCACACGTTCTTTTACTATCTTTTTTAGATCTTCTAATTCAACAATAAATCCTGTATCAGGATTTAATTCTCCTTTTACTGTCACATGTAATGTATAATTATGACCGTGTACCCGAAAATCTTTTCCAAAAACTTCTATATTTTTTTCATCAGACCATTCAGAATTTCCATATTTATGGGCTGCACAAAAATGAAAAACTTTTGTTAGATATGTATTATTACTAGTCATAGCGGTTATTAATTTATTTAAATAAAGATCTTCTTCCAACTACTGAAGTAATTGGACAATTATTAACATTAAAATTCTTAGCTGGACAATACTCTCTTCCGTAAAAAACAATTTGTAAATGTAATTTATTCCATTTGTTCTTTGGAAATAACCTTTTTGCTTGTTTCTCCGTATCTTGGACATTTCTACCAGAAGATAATCCCCATCGATACATTAATCGGTGAACATGGGTATCCACTGGAAATGCAGGAAGACCAAATGCTTGTGACATTACGACGGATGCCGTCTTATGTCCTACCCCAGGAAAAGATTCGAGATCCTCAAAACTTGCAGGAATTTTACTGTTATATTTTTTAACTAAAATTTTAGATAATTCTAAGATTGCTTTTGCTTTTGCAGGCCCTAACCCACATGGCTTAATAATATTGTATATGGTTTCATAATCTAATTGTGACATTTTTTTAGGTGTGTTTGCTTTCTTAAATAATCTTGGGGTAACACGATTAACAGATTTATCAGTTGTATTGGCTGACAATAGTACAGCAATAAGTAACGTATAAGTATCGTTGTGTTTTAAAGGAGGAGAAACATCAGGATAGATTTCATCAAGTTTCTGTATGATAAAATCAACTTTATCTTTTTTAAGCATTTAATAACTATTTAATACATCAAAAGGTAGTGACTTTGGTCTTATTAATGGCATTCCTAAAGCTCTATTAAGAACCATTTGGGATGTAATACCCAATGAACGAGAGATGCTAAATAATACTGTATAGAATTCAAATTCTTTGAGACCATAATGATGTAAAAGGGCACCTGAAGCGGCATCAACATTTGGCCATGGGTTTTTTGCCTTACCATGTTCTTTAAGAACCGGTGGAACTATCTTGAATAATTTATTTACAATATCAAATATTTCATCATCAGTAACATGTTCTTTACCAAAATTCATAAAAGCAGTAAATCGAGGATCTGGACAACGTAATACGGCGTGACCATAACCTGGAATTACTCTACCTGAATTTAGTCTGTCCCAAATAAATTGCTTTAAATCTGCTTCAGATGGAGAACCTTTAAAATGATCTCTAATTGATAGAACAAATCTTAGACAGTTTTGGTTTGCCAAACCATGTAGTGGACCAGCCAAACCATTTAAACCAGCTGAGAGTGCATAATAGGGATCAGATAATGCTGAATTAACGGTCATGGCACTAAATGCACTCACATTTCCAGCCTCATGATCACAATGCAACATTAAATACAGCCTCATTAATTTAGTCATCTCACTATCAGAATCAAATCCCATCATATGTACAAAATCTGCTGACCAATCCAAATCTTTATTAGACTCAATACGTTTTCCTTTATCAAAACGTAATCTATATATGTATGCAGCAATTGCAGGAAGTTTTGCAATAATATTGAGACTATCTTCTAATGTAGTGTGCCAATATTTTGTTTTAGATACACCTGCATCATATGCCTTATAGAATTGGCTTTCTTTTTGCATTGATAAGATAGCTGTATTAAACATTGCCATTGGATGTGAATCTTTTGGCATATTGTTTAAAATATCCCAAATATATGATGGAACTTCATTTCTGTTTTTGAGATCAGATTGCAAATCAGCTAACATAGCTTTATTAGGAATATCACCAGTCAGTAATAAATGAAGTACTTCTTCTGGTAAAATATGAACAAGATCTAAGATGTGAGTACCTCTGATGTGTAATCCTTCATCTGCAGTCACATATGAAGTATCACATGCCAATCCTTTGACGCCACGCATACCCGAAAGAGTCTTCTCAATTGTGACATCTCCGATAACAATATTACCTTTTTGATCAAGCAATTTTTTATAATTGTATCTCCAATCAGGTATTTTTTTTGCTAATATATTATACAGTTTCCCCATAGTGAAATTTAAGTTTTAAACTGCATATTGTGTAATTGTTTATATATCCCATCTTTATTAATTAATTCCTGATGGGTACCAGTATCCACAATTAACCCCTTATCAAGAACAATAATCTTATCTGCGTTATGCACTGTTGATAACCTGTGTGCTATAACAACAACCGTACGATTATGCATTAATGTCTCAATTGCATCTTGAACAATTTTTTCTGATTCTGTATCTAATGATGATGTTGCTTCATCCAGAATCAAGATTGGTGGATTTTTTACAATGGCACGTGCAATTGCAATTCTTTGGCGTTGACCTCCAGATAACTTGACACCTCTTTCTCCAATAATTGTATCGTATCCTTCAGGTAATTCTTCAATAAATTCATCTGCATTAGCCGCAATTGCAGCTTTTTTAATTACATCATCTGATACAGAATCTAAACCATAAGCAATATTTGCTTTTACTGAATCATCAAATAAAAATGTTTCTTGGGTTACAATACCCATCAACGATCTTAACGAGTCTAGCTTAACATCTTTTATATTTTGATCATCAATATTGATTGCTCCACTGGTAACATCATAGAACCTTGGAATTAAATCCACTAAGGTTGATTTTCCAGCTCCACTAGGGCCCACTAACGCTAGTATTTGTCCTGATTTAATAGAAAAATCAACATTCTTTAAAACGTCTTGAGATGATTCATCATAATGGAAGCTTACATCTTTAAAAGCAATATGATTTTCAAATTGATTTAGGTTAACTGCGTTATCTATATCATTAATATCAGATTTAATATCAAGAATGGAAAATACTCTATCGGCAGATGCTAATCCATTTTGTAACTCATTAAAAACATTTCCTAAGCTTTTTATTGGACCTAATACACTAAATAACAATAAAATAAATCTTATAAAATCTTCAGAACTAATCGATTTTGTAACCAAAACATCTTGTGCTCCAATAAAAAGAAGTAACGCAGCAAGCGATGCACCAACCGTCTCAGTAATTGGAGAAGATAATAAACGTAAACGATCTTTTTTTAGCATTAATTCATAATACTTTTTAGTTTGAGCATAGAATCGTCTTAACTCATAATTCTTCATAACAAATGCTTTAACAATTCTTATCGAGCTTAAAGTTTCTGCAATAATTGAAGTGATTCCTGCAAGCTTTGCTTGTGATCGTGCTGCTCTTCTTCTAATACTTCGAGCAATACCAAAAATAATTGCACCACTTATCGGAACCACTAAAATTGCAATCGCTGTCAATTTTGGACTAATAATAAAAAGCAATGTTAAAAAAGCTATAATATTAATTGGTTCGACAAATAATTTTTGAAAACTAGTGGAAAGAGCACTTCGCATATTATCCACATCACTGACAAGAATCGCAGTTAATTCACCTGATTTATTTTTATTAAAGTAGGATAATGAAAGATAATGTAAATGATCGTAGAGTTTGTTTCTTAAATCAGTAATTAATCGAAATTGCACCACAGAAATAGTAATATTTTTTATATAGAGAGCAATATTTTTTATCCCAAATACAACAACAAGTGCAATACAAACTGCAGACATAGTTTCAATTGCAGAATCTTTTAGAAGTAATTGATTAGAAAAAAGTTTCAATTGATCATTAGCAGATAAATTTCCCAGATTCTTTGCTAACTCATTGTTTTGTGCAACCATAACTTCAAAATCAATCAAAACATTGTTTATCATAGTAGCAGTAATCCAAATAGATGCACTATTAAACACAACAAAAAAGATAGCAGCAATAATAGACAAGACTAAAAGTGGCCAATAAGCTGAAATAATTTTAAGCAAACGAATATGAGATTTTTGGTTCATTTAATAGATTTATTATTTTTTTGTTTGTAGATCATTTTTGAATGAACTATATCAGCCTCAAGGAATTTATCTCCAATAATGACAAATCCCAAATTTTGATAAAATTTTATGACATCCTCTTGGGCATGTAGATAGATTGTTTGATTAGCAGGTAATTGATTTAAAATGAAGTTCACAAGTTCTTTTCCAATGCCTTTTCCTCTTAAATGTTGTAAAACGGCAAATCGTTCCAATTTAAAACCTATATCTGTCTTTCTCCATCGTCCTGTACCAACACAATCATTATTATCAAGTGCTAAAAAGTGCACTGCTTCTTTTTCATATTCAATTTCTATATCTTCAGAAACATTCTGTTCCTCAATAAAAACCTTTCTTCTAACAGCTAAAATTTTTTGGTAATCATCATCTGTTTTTACCAATTGTATTTTAAAACTCATTTTCGCAATTTCAGTATTATACAATGATAAATCAAAGACTAATTTCACTACTGTTTGTACTATTTTTTGTAAATAATGTTTCTGCACAGGATATTTATAACTCTCAAAAAGATATAATCAATTTACCAGATGGACTTTCTACTATTGTTGAGAACAAAAATAACAAAGCAATCATTGCAATCCATGGCTATTACCCACCATACTGGATGAGAATACATCACGAATGGGTTAGACCATTTAATATGTTGGTAGAAAAAAATTATAGAACTTTTTTTTATAAATATGATTGGAATCGTTGTCCCAGTGATGTTGGTAAAGAATTTGCTGTAATCATTACTAATCTAGTTAGTGAAAATCCTGATGTTGAAGAATGGGACATCGTTGGACATAGTATGGGCGGTATTGTAACAATGTTTGCAAATAAATCATTTACTCCTAACCACATAGTCCAATTCAATATTATTGCCACTCCTCTTTACATTGATACCAATAAAGTTCCTTGGAGTTCAAAAAATTATTACGAAAGAAAATTTGATAGATGTCCAGAAAATTTGAATAGTTTTAACAATGAATTTGAGAATGGATTTCCAAATCATCTTATTAGATGGCAAAATATAAAAGAATTTGATTCCCAATTCAAAAAATATGACTTTAATCCTTACGATAGAGAAATAAAGGATTCAGTTATTTTTCAATTCCCAGATAGCCTCAATAATGAAAGAGTAGGACATACCGCAAGTTTATATTTTTCAATTCTAGAGATTATCAGATAATTCTAAAGATACAGGACAATGATCTGATCCCATTACATTTTCATGGATGTCAGCATTTGTTATCTGATTAGCAAACTCTTGATTTGTGAAAAAATAGTCAATTCTCCAACCAATATTTCGTTCTCGAGCACCGTGACGATAGGTCCACCAGGAATATCGATTAGGTTCATCATGGAACAATCTAAATGAATCTACATAACCATGTTCAACATATTCATCAAGTTGTGCTCGTTCTACTGGTAAAAATCCAGAATAATTTTCATTAGCTTTTGGATTTGCTAAATCAATTGGTTTATGAGCAGTATTCCAATCTCCAGCAACAACAACATTAGTGCCTGATTCAACTTGATCATTAAGAATCGCTAGTAAATCATTATAGAAATCTAGTTTATATTGCAATCTAAATTCATCTTTTTGACCATTAGGAAAATAAATATTATAGAGTAAAAAATTTTCAAATTCTGTGATTAAGACTCTGCCTTCTCGATCATATTTATCAATTCCTAGTCCATACTGAACATGTAAAGGTTCTTCTTTACAGAATGTTGCTACTCCACTATACCCTAATTTCTCAGCTGAATGCCAATAAGAATAATAACCATCAATCTCCTGAAGAGTATCTGGTAATTGTTCAAATTTAGCTTTTGTTTCTTGTATACAGAGAACATCTGGCAATGTAGAAGACATCCAACCAAGGAATCCCTTTTTTTCGATAGCTCGTACACCATTAACATTCCAAGAAAATAATTTCATTGTTATTCTTTCGCCTTTATATAATAAATTAAGACATGAATTTTAAAGAACAATTTAAAAAAATTATAGATGAAAATGCTATTGTTCTATTTATGAAAGGAACCAAAGACGCACCAGTATGCGGTTTCTCAAATACTGTAGTTCAAATCCTTAATCATTACGGAGTTAATTACAAAGATGTAAATATTCTAGAAGATCCCCAAATGAGACCTGATTTATCTGAATTATCTGGATGGCCAACTTTTCCACAACTATTTGTCAAAGGCAAATTAATTGGAGGAGCAGATATTGCAGGAGAATTACATGACAATGGAGAATTGCTAGATATTCTTGATGTAAATTGATAGGAAATTCATTAGTCAGAAGCTAAATTAGCTACGTTTTTTTGGCCGGTTCGTCTAGTGGTTAGGACTCATGGTTTTCATCCATGCAACAGGGGTTCGATTCCCCTACCGGCTGCAAACCCTTTCCTGATTTTTGATATCAAATTTGTATTATATAAAAAAATAAACCGACCAGTCGGTTTTTTCTTGTTTTTTAAAAAAACAAGTTATAAAATTTAAACGTCAATATGAGTTAGTTGATGCGGGGGATTGTTCTTAAGCTTAATAACATATTAGATTATATCTCTTTGTAATGTTGATCATGAAGCCTGAATCTCCCGCTTTCTTTTTTGGTAAATTCGAACGATATTCAACTATTTTGGGATGTGGTCTAATGGCAAGACGCTGCGCTGTTAACGCAGATGATGATGGTTCGAATCCATCCATCCCAGCAATAAAATTTAATTCTTTGAATTTGTTGCAAATAGAATCAAAAAAAGAACTAACAGACCCTCAGATAGTAGTCGTAAAATATTCTTTATGAGATATCGTGTGTCATAGGGATAGCCCTCATATATGATCATCTCATAAACCAAAATACCAAAACCACATAAAGCATCGAGTAGTAGAAAAATTGCTGTAATTATTGCGATTGCTTTCATTTTATTTAATATAATTAATAATACAGCTATCTTTCAGCAATTTTAATTATCTAAAAATTGAGCTAGCAATCTATGAAAATGGTGAACACCTAATTCCCTAGTCGGAGAGAATCTACCAGCCTTATAAAATGAAGAACGAACTCCTTTATGCACATTTTCAACAACCAATTCATCCTCCCTCTCTACTTTATCTAAATCGTTCCCAGCACCTTTATGAAGTTTATTTTTATCATAAACATAACTTAAGAATGATATTTTAGTCGTATTGATATCAATAGGCTTAACAATATTAATTGATAATCCCCAAGGATAGAAATTGAACATCATATTAGGGAATACCCAAAAATAATATGCAGCTATGTTGCTACCATAATCCATATGATTTTTTGGAAAATCAAAGGTTTCAACTGCGTCATCAGAATATCCTATCTGCACATTACAATAATCATATATTTCTGTTTGATAACTACCATAATCTAATACTTTATTTAATCCTTGATGCACAAATGGAATATGAAATCCTTCTAGATAATTATCACAGTATAAAGCCCAATGAGCATGAACTAAATATTCTTTAGACAAAGTATTATCCAATGAAAATTTATCTAATGGTAAAAATCCTATACGTTGATCCATTACATCAATTACTTTTTGAAAATCAAAGGAAGGATTAAGTCCAGCAAATAAAAATGGGCCCCATTTTTTTAAAGGAAATTGATGCAAATTATCACAAGGTCTTGGAAAATCTTTGGTTTTTTCAAATTCAGGCATTGATTCAAATTTTCCATTGAGTTTAAAACGTCTTCCATGATAATCACATGTTAGTTTATTTGATTTTCCTGATGACATTGCCAATATATTCCCTCTATGCGTACAAACATTGGTAAGACAATTGATATTACCACTATTATCATGAGTAAGTAACATTGGTTCAGTTAAATAGCCATCTAATAATACAAACGGATAAAAAGATTTTGGTAATTTTACTAATGATTGATCTCCAACCCATTGCCAAGATTTTAAAAAAATTTGGTCTTTCATTGTTTCAAACATAGATGCATCTCTATAGAACGATGCAGGTAGTGTTTCAGCTTTAGAAATGTCTTTATGAATGTTGAATGGAGAAGCCAATAATACTCTTAATTAGTTATTAAACAAGAAACTCACTCTAAATCCAAAATGTGTTTCCCCAAAAACTCTAGATAGAGTGGGTTCAACAATAAACTGTGTATTTATCGATTGTTTTAATACCGTCCCTTGATCAAACACAATTGGGAAACCAAACTGAATGTTGGTATGATTTTTTGTACTTGAAACTGTGTCTTCAGTAGCAATATCATCTTCAATCACTATTTCTTTGTGAATATTTTTTTCATTAATCAAGTTTAACGTCAAAGTTGGTACGATGCGAAATTGTGCGTTCGTTTCAAGATTCTTATACGCACCTACTTGAATAGTATAATATTTTTTGTGAAAGTCTTGATCTAACACATCCAATGCATCGCTATCATAGTCATTTGCTCCATATCTTAAACCAAATAACATATCGACAGGCATATTGGCATTATTATTCAAGTAATAAGTAAAACCCAATGAAAATCCTTGATCACCTAGATCAGGATTATTTGATCGAAAATCACCAGAAAAATCAAACTCCCCTTCTGCAACATCATATTCTTTTTTGCTATTAAAAAATGAATATCCATAAGAAAAATCTATTCCAAATAATCCATTATAAACATATCCAACATTCACTGAATTATTGTAATTGTCTCTTAGAAAATCACCCTCACCAAAAAAATCTACACTTCTATCATAGTCGAAAGAAGCTATAATCCCATTCTGGCCAGGAAGTACCACATGTCCTTGTGCAAATAAAAAAGTTGAGAGAATGATAACAGATAGGAATTTTTTAATTGTCATAAGAGATATTACAAAATGAATAATTGATTAAAAATTCATTTTTTATTTTTTTCAATGGAAGAAGATAGTTTATCATAGATATCTAATGAAGTCCCAACAATTAAATCTCTAATAACTCCCGTTTCATCTACAATCCAATGTGTTGGATAGACAGTGATATCAAAATCATACATAAAATTTAGATCAACTCGTGCATGTACATAATTGAATTCAGTATTTTTAAGAAAAATTTCTAAATCTTCTTTCTTGTCAAAACTAAATGATAAGAAATTGATATCAGACTCTTTATAATCATCAACCAATTGGTTTAATGCAGGCATTTCGATAATACATGGTCCACAAGTTGTATACCAAAAATTTACTACAAGCATTGAACCAGAATAATCAGAAAAACTTTTTTCTTCTCCACTCATTAAAGAAAATTTCTTTTCAGGTAATGGTTGATTTTGCCATTTATCTAGCAAGCGTTGCCTAAAAACTTGTGCCGGTCCCCCGCTTTTTCTGAGTTTATCTTCTCTGATTAGATTATCAACTACATCATCTGGAACAAATCCTCTCAAATCATCAAAAGTTTTGAATAAAATATATTCTGTAGTATTATCATTAAAACTTCTTAACGCTTGAATACCTTCTGTATTTTGAACTAGACTATCTTTTTGGCTTTCTGTTAAAATATTGCCTTGAGCATCACGAAAAATAATTGTTTGAGTCTGCACATTAGTTTGAGGTGAAGACACTTGAGATACATTTGAATTTTCTTGTTTTTGAGGTGGAAGTGACGCTTCTGTTTTGTTACATGACAGAATCACTAAAAATAAGATTGGTAATAAATAATTTTTCATTCGCGATGTCGATTCCTATATAACCTTAAAAAAAATAATAAAGATATAAAGACACAAAAGATACAAAAAATAATAAATATTTGCTCAAAATGATTTGCAATCCATTGTACTGTATCAGATAATTCTTCTTCTTTTTTCACCAAAAACATGGTACAATATAACCATTAATAATGATAAAGATATTACCATACTTACTGTTAATTTTTGCTATAGGCATTGGAGCACTATTCATAAGCAGTTTCAAAGCAAAAAATATTATTTTAAACACAAAAAATATTGCTCCAAAAAAAAGTTTTTATGAGTTAGAAGCAATTTCTATTGACGGAAAAAAAATCAGTTTTGATCAATACAAAAATAAAAAAATACTAATCGTAAATGTTGCATCAAAATGTGGATATACCTACCAATATGAAGGCCTTCAAAAACTGCAAGATATCTATCAAGATAAAGTCATTGTTCTTGGGTTTCCAGCAAATGATTTTTTCAATCAAGAATCTGGAAGCAATGAAGATATTGAAGAATTCTGTGAAACAAATTATGGTATTACATTTCCAATGTTTGAAAAAACTACCACAAAAGGCAAAAAACAAAGTCCAATATATCAATGGTTAACAAACAAAGATTTTAATGGATGGAATGCGCAACGACCAACATGGAATTTCTGTAAATATTTAGTGAATGAAGAAGGTGAATTGGTTGGATTTTTTGATTCTAAAGTAAAACCTCTCTCCGAAGAGATTACAAGCCTATTATAAGGTAGCTAGGCATACATTAATATTAAACTTATTGCCATCACAATTATTCCAGCAGTTACGCCTATAATAGGATCGCTAGGCTTTCCATACTCTCTTGATACGGGTAATAGCTCATTTAAAGATACATAAATCATAATACCAGCACAAAAAGCAAAAGATACTCCAAGCGATAATGCTTCATTATATACATTACGAATAATTAGAAATCCAATCAATGCACCAAGAGGTTCAGCAAGACCTGACGCAAACGATATCCAAAATGCTTTACTTTTATTTTTAGTAGCATAATAAATAGGAACTGAAACCGCTAGTCCTTCAGGGATATTATGAATTGCAATAGCAATTGCAAGAGTTACTCCAAGTTCTATCTCAACTTGGGCTGCTGTAAATGTCGCAAACCCTTCTGGAAAATTATGAATAGCTAAAGCAAGTGCAGAAAATAATCCTGTACGCACTAACACCGATTCATCTTTATTGGAAGAGCGTGAAATAAAATCAGCTATTGAATGATGGTCAAATAATTGGTCAATAAAAAACATAATTGATAGTCCCATTATAAATGAGCTAACCCCAATTAATTTTCCAAAAGTATTTCCATATACTTCTTCTAATGAATCAAAAGAAAGTGGAAGGAGCTCCATAAAAGAAACATAAATCATTACTCCAGCTGAAAATCCAAGAGCTAGTGATAGTAATCTTTTATTCTCAAATTTTGAGTATAATCCTAGAAAACTTCCTATTCCTGTACTCAGACCAGCAAAGGTGGCTAATGCAAATCCAATATAAATATTATTCAAGTCCATTTTTTTATTTCTTCTTAAATTGTTTATGCAAATTACAAAAAATCATGTTTGAAGCAATTAAATTTATATTACCCGCAATAATTATTTTTATTGTTGGAAAAATTCTAGATCAAGAAAGCATTAAGAATAATGTAATTATAGCATCAATCCTTGTTTCTATTCCAATAATGTCAATAACAACAATAATATATTATCATATGGGTAATGCATCTAATTCTAATCAAAAAATAATTGATTATTCTTATAACATAGCATTGATAACACTACTTTCTTTATCATTTTTTATAGTATTCCCCTATTTATTAAAGAAAAATTTTTCATTTATGATAAGTATGGGAATCGCTTTGGTAATAATGTTTTTTCTCTTTACTGTCTCGATAGCTTTATTCAAGAAGCTTGGGATAGATGTTCTTTAATGTTGGTGTCCTGGTCCCAATAGATTCATTAACAAGTATAAAACTCCTATCGTAATAATCAAAAATGCTGCGATTAGATTTGTATTGAATTTTTTGTTAACAGCATTGAGTTGATTCTGTGCTTTTTCTTTGAAGAATAGGAATAACAGAATAATACTAATTAAAGTAAGTGCAATTCCTAAAACATAAATCAAGATACTGAAATAAAGCGCTGGACCACTGAAAGTCATACCTGAAATTAGTATTACTCCTAAAGCCGATGGACATGGAATTAGTCCAGCAACAAATCCAGTCACAATGGGACTAGAAAATTTAGATTCACTAAAATGAAAATGTGCTGGATCATCACAATCTTCATCGTCTTCATGACGAGTTTCTTTTAAAGATCTATAAAGAAGGTATATACCTAATGATATAATTAAGGTAGGTCCAATGAATTCTAGAAAAATAGGAAATCTATCACTTCCAAGTTTTATTAGATATGCCATCAAAGAAAAAAGCATAAAATGGGTTATAATTAACGCAATAATTAACTGAAGTGCACCCCAAACACGTATTTTACCGCCAGTGAGATAAGCGAGAATAAATGTTTTACCATGACCAGGTTCTAACGCATGAAACATCCCAAGAATAAAAATAAATGGTAGAGTAAGATTGTTAGTTAGATATTGAATAATCTCATTCATTTTTTGTTCTTTCATGCTTGGTAGGAACTGCATCATAACCACTGGATCCCCATGGATGACATTTCATAATCCTTTTAAATGACAACACTGATCCCTGAATGACTCCCCATTGTTCGATTGATTCAATTGCATAATTGGAACAAGTCGGTTGATACCGGCAATTTGAACCCAAAAGCGGAGATAAAATAATTTGATACATTTTTATCATTTTTATAAAAATAAACGACATAATCTTACTTTTTATCGAAATCTTTGTAGAGCATACTGGTTTGAATATCCTTATTGGCTTGGTATTTCCCACCTTCATATGAATCATAGTCTCCATCAATAGAATGATAAAAAATTTGACAAATTTCTATACCAGAATAAATCTTAACTGGCTGAACACAAAAAATTTCAAGTGTCCAGTATCCTTTAAATCCTACATCTCCAAATCCAGCTGTAATATGAACAAACAATCCTAATCTACCGACAGATGATCTTCCTTCTAACATAGGAATAAAATTATTGGTTTCTGTATATTCGATAGTTCTTCCTAAGTATAATTTATTACTTTCTAGAAGCAATCCTTCTTCTGGGATAATAATTTTAGTTCCAGAATTTTCTTTCTTCATATCTAAGATAGGGGAATCATATTCTAACAATTCATTGTGTAATCGTAAATTATAACTGTTGGGATTCACTTGATTCTCGTCAAAAGGATCAATTACTATATCCTTCCCTTGTCTATTGATAATTTCTTTTCCTGATAGAATCATAATATTGTTCTACATTATATAATTTTTTTTAGGTTACAAAGTAATTTTTGTATTTTACAGCATGGATTTTATACTGTGGTGGCAAACTTTACCTTCAAAAATGGATCCAATCTTACTTTCGATTGGTTCATTCTCTATTTATTGGTATTCAACAATGTATCTTGTCGCATTTGGTGTTGTGTATCTTCTCTGTAGAAAAAAAATCAATAATAACAAATTCACAAAATTAACTTTATCAGAATTTGAAGATTTGTTATCATGGTGTTTTATTGCATTAATTCTTGGAGCACGTTTTGGATATGTTCTATTTTATAATTTTGAATATTACTTAGCAAACCCATTAGAAATTCTTCTTCCTTTTTCTATCCAAGAAGATGGGTGGGAATTCACTGGCATTGCAGGCATGTCTTATCACGGCGGTTTAATTGGTGTTCTTATTGCAATGTGGATGTATGGACGAAAAAAAGGATTACACTTATACACCATTGCAGATTTTATGACACCAGCAATTCCTTTAGGATTTTTCTTCGGAAGAATTGGAAATTTCATTAATGGAGAATTATATGGTCGAGTGACAGAAGCATCTATTGGAATGTACTTTCGAGATTCAAAAGGCGAAGTTCTGTTAAGGCATCCTTCACAATTATATGAAGCATTTTTTGAAGGCATTGTATTGTTTGGTGTAATCAAATTGTTTAAAAACAGATTTCAAGGATTTAATAGTGGATTATATGTATTTGGGTATGGATTTTTCCGTTTCTTTATCGAGTATTTCCGACAACCAGATGATCATTTAGGTTTTATTTTACTGAACTTAAGTATGGGACAATTATTATGTCTTGCAATGATGGGAGGGGCTATTATTATTTGGATTACTGGATATAGATTAGATTCTAAAAATTAAATGAAAATACTGGTTGTGCAGTAGTCATGCTAGCAGATTGAATAGTTTCTCCGCTATAAAAATTCACAATATTACGTTGCTTGTTATATAAATCCATAAATAACGAATTCAGAATAGCAATTTTAGGAGATAAAGAAAAATCTTCTATTTCCAAAAAGAAAAGAGTATAGTCTGCTCCAACTTCTTTACCAACATATTTCCATCTATAATCTTGAATAACAAAATTATCAGATAAATAGTTGACTAGAAAAATATCAATATTATCACTTTCTTCTTTGGTACCTAAATCTATTGTCTTGTAATTCGCATTCTCTAGCAAAAGATTAATATCATGTGTAAAAATTTGTATAGTGATTTCAGCTCTTTTTTCTTCTGGTTTGAATTGTATATCAGTCGTAGAAATAAAAAACTGATGTGCAAAAACTATGCTCAATAAGAATACTGAACCTATTGCCTTTGAAATATAATTCATTTTTTATTCAGGAGTGTCTGGACTTGGAGCATCATCACGTACGCGTTGCATTAGATTTTTGCCTCCGCCCCAACCAGAAGTTTTAAATGTCTCAAATCGTGTCGGTTGTACTTTTTCAGGCCAATGATTATTATTTCTTTCAACATCAGCAATTTCAAAAAATGGATCTAATGTCATATTTTTAATAGGCTTTTCAGTCTTAAAGACTTTGGTGACTTCTCCTCTATTAAATCTCCATATTTCGACTGGAATTCGAATAACTTCTTTCTCTCCATCTTCATACTCAAATTCAAGAATAATTGGCATAATTATGCCATCATTATCGGAAAATTTGACAGAATAGAAATGGTCATTCTCGTTGACCAAATCGCGTTCTTTATCTGACAAATCATCTACAAAATCACGATATTCTTTTTCATCTCTTCTGGTAACCTGATATTTATCATAATTATCGTAAAAATCTCTAGTAGCTGGATCACGATCTGTCACTGTTGATTCAATATCTTCTTCATCAAGCATTGCACTATAATATTGATCTTTATTATCAGATTCTTTATCGTATGATTTTTTTGCTTCTGGATCCATTTCAAGTTGATACCAATCAACAGATTCAATAGATAAATCAACATGATCATTACTAAAAAACCATCCTCTCCAAAACCAGTCTAAATCCACTGCAGATGCATTCTCCATAATTCTGAAAAAATCTGTTGGAGTTGGATGTTTAAACATCCATGTTTTAGAGTATTCTTTAAAAGCATAATCAAATAACTCACGCCCCATAATTGTATCTCTTAATATGTTTAAAGCAAGCGTTGGTTTTCCATAAGCATTTGCTCCAAATTGATATATTGATTCTGAATTAGTCATAATTGGCATAATATTCGATTTATCGCCTTTCATATATCTAACGATATATTCAGTATTTTTTGAAGGATGGAATAATTCTGTATCCCATTCTCTACCTGCTATATCATCCATAAACGAGTTTAGGCCTTCATCCATCCACGTCCATTGTCTTTCATCTGAATTAACTATCATAGGAAACCAAAAATGTCCTACTTCATGGATAATCACTCCAATTAAACCTTTCTTTGTGCTTTCAGAATAAGTTCCATCCTCTTCTGGTCTATACCCATTAAAACAAATCATTGGGTATTCCATCCCCATCCTATCAATATGAGCTGAAATTGCTACTGGGTAAGGATAATCAAAAGTATACTTTGAATAAACTTCCACTGTATGTGCTACAGATTTTGTAGAATATTGCCCCCATAAAGGCTCTGCTTCATTCGGATAATATGACATTGCCATAACTGTATTTCCACTAACATCAACACCGATAGCATCCCATATATATTTTCTTGATGTAGCAAAAGCATAGTCTCGAACATTTTCTGCTTTGAAATGCCATGTCTTTGTTTCTTCAGATTGAGTTTTTTCATTTTCTAATGCCTCAGAATTTGTAACAATCTTGACAGGTTCATCAGCAGTTTTGGACTCTTCTAATCTATCAATCTGATCTTTAGTAAGTACTTGTTGTGAATTTTGCAATACCCCTGTAGCTCCTAAAATGTGGTCAGCAGGTACCGTTATTTTTACATCATAGTCTCCGAAAATTAATGTGAATTCTCCTCGACCTAAAAACTGTTTGTTCTGCCAGCCGTATACATCATTATACATACACATGCGTGGAAAGAACTGTGCGATGGTATAGATATAATTATCATCTTCTTCAAAATATTCATATCCAGATCTTCCGCCATCTCTAATATGATCATTGATATTATACCACCATTTAATTTTAAATTTGTAAGATTGTCCTGCACGCAATGGTGTTGGTAAATCTATGCGCATCATTGTTTTATTAATGATATATGGTAGATCTCTATTTAATCCATCTTTTACATGCTCAATTTTGAATCCACCATCAAAATCTCTGTAGAAATTTTTGAGTGTATTCAAAGGAATAGATTCTCCTACCATTACTTTTTCACGACCACGTTGTGCCCCAAAATCGCCAGAGGATTGAATTTTATAACTATCAGAATCTAATGCTCGGACATTCTGATCTAATTGCACCCATAAATAACTAAGTTGATCAGGTGAATTATTATGAAAAGTAATTGTTTCATCTCCATAAAGTATTTGGTTTTCATCATCTATAGTAAGATCCATGACATAATCTGCTTCTTGCTGCCAATAATCATGGCCTGGATACCCTGAAGCAGTTCGATAGGTATTTGGTGTTGTAATATCCTCATTCAGTTGCTTGAATTTGTCTACATTGACTTGAGAATACACCAATGACAACGCAAACAAAATAGTGAAACTTTTTCTAAACATATAATTCTCCTATTTGTATAAAATATTTACAGTAAAATGCAATGTAATAAGTAAATAATAATGTTTAAATAAAAAAAAGATGTTAGTTTCAACTTGTAAGGAGCATTTAATGATAAAAAAAGTACTTTTTATTCAAAACAGAACCAATATTAAACGTTCTAATTTTTTTGATCACTGGGAAAACATTCATGCACCCCATATGGTAGAAGTATTAGAACCAGTTAAATATGTACTTACATTCTTTGAAGAAGATATTGAAGGGGGATGTTGTGGAATGGCAGAATTATGGTTTAATTCTGAGGAAGAATACCAAGTTGGTATGAAACGACGTGAAACTGATTTTGGAAAATCTGATAACTGGCATGATGTTGCAAAAGCATGGCCTGATCTTGAAAGATATGAATATACAGGAAAAGAGATTACAATCTGTGACCATATTTAATGTCTTCATTCAATAATAAATTAGCGCTTTTTGTCGTTGCCATATTAATCATCCTTAGTCAAATGTATCCTCAAACTTCTTTTAAAGTAGGAGATATTATTTTCCAAGATTTAGACTGCGGCCCACCCTGTGATGCAATTGAAGCAGTCACATCTGGATATAATGGTGCTCAACTATCCCATTGTGGGATTATCACAGAAATCCAAGGGGAAGATTTTAATCAAATATTCATTATAGAAGCAATTGGAGATGGGGTTATTAAAACACCATTAGATGAATTTCTTGATCGCGATGATCGGGTGATTGTTGGAAGACTAAAAAATGATTATCAGTATATGATTTCAGATGCGATTGCCTATATTGAAAATCATATCTTTGGAAAACCGTATGATTATATTTTTGACCTAACTGATGATACATATTACTGTTCAGAAGTAATCTATAAAGGATTTGAAATGGCAGATTCCACCCAAAATTTATTTGCTATTAATCCAATGACTTTTAATGAACCCAATACAGATACCCCGTTTGTACACTGGGTAAGTTATTATGAAGAATTAAATGCAGAAATCCCAGAGGGAGAACCTGGATTAAATCCTGGAGGTATATCTCAATCAGATAAGATAGACATTATCTATACATTTAATAAACCGAACGGGATGAAATAGAAAAAACTGAACTTAAAGTTTAGAAACAGTTTCTAGATACAAACACTCTTCACATCCTTCAGATTGGGACGGCATTTGATCTTCTTGAAGACATGCATGCATATCATTTATCATAGGAGAAATCCATTCTGTATCTAACTCAAAACGGACTAGTGTTCTTCTAAAATACATTTCTTTACCTAGGTAATCTTTGCTTGCATCTCCATTGTAGTACAAAAGATATCCTGTTGAAGAAACATCAAAATTATTCTTTTGAAGTAACCAGCTATAAATTTCAAGCTGCCTTTTATATGGAGCACCATTATTATAGACATTAGATGGGGAAAGAATGTCAGCAGCTTTTGCTGTTGCTTTAAAATCAATAACTATTAATTGTCCATTTTCATCTTCCATTATATCATCAACACCGCCATATAATAAAAAATTATGTTCTTCATCCAAAAATTGGATGCCAGTAAAAGGATTTTGCCATTTTTCAATATCATTATGGTGGAATGGTTTAATATTTAGCTTATTCTCTTTGAAAATCCCATGCGGTCTATCTTCTTTTCTACAAAAATCCATTTCCTTCTTCAATAGTGCATCCACAGCACTATTAATAGCCCAGGAAGGCATAGGAGGTTCTCGAAGACCTAACTTAATTTGTTTAAAAAAACATCTAGGACAGTTATAAAACAATTCAATTTTAGTTCTGCTAATTTTGAAAGGTTTTTCGCTATCTACATTATAGCGATAATTTTCTCCAACTAAAGGTCGATATTCATAACTCATAATGTATAGTCCTTATTCAACATCCAATGGATCAAATTTTTCCTGCCATGCTAGAGATTGGTCTTTGTTGGAAGTAGAAATATCGTTCATATCTTCACTTGAAATAGTAAAATCTAAATCTAAGTTTTCTTTTAAGCGTTCTTTAGAAGTGGTCTTAGGCAAAATTGGCCATCCATTCTGAAGGCTCCATTGTAGCAATAGCTGTGCAACTGAAACATTGTATGTCTTTGCAATCTCTAAAAAAGGAATAGATGGATCATTCTTCATTGCTTCAGGTTTGGAATTCCAGCGTGACCCCTTACGCCAATTAGGAAGCGGTGCTAAAGTAGAATACGCAATGGGTAAAATATTGTGTTTCATCATATATGCTTGTAATGGATCTGGAATCATATGATAAGGATGTATCTCAATTTGATTTGCAACAGGCATGGGAAGATTAGCATGTTCAATTTCTTGAATATGTTTAACATTGTAGTTAGAAACGCCAATATCTTTTACTTTGCCTTGTTTTTGTAATTCAACCAATGCTTCCCACTGTTCTAATCGACGATCTTTTCCAAACGGATTATGAATTAAATACAAATCAATATAATCTGATTGTAACATCTGCAGACTTTGATCACAGGCATTTATTGCTCCTTTAAAATCTTGAAATGTTTCATCACCAATCATCCCTGGCCACATTTTGGTTGTAATGAAAAATTTATTTCTTTCAATAGGTAGTTTTGAAATTGCTTCTCCAATGCCAGATTCATTTTGATACACTTGGGCTGTATCAATGTGTTTATAACCCAAATTCAGAGCATCGGTTACTACTCTAGATACTTCATCATTGGAAATAAGCCAAGTACCCAATCCCACCATTGGCATAGAAAAACTCATTGACGGGGAATTCTTTCATCCATCATGGCTGCATGATATACAAATGCAGCAACAATCACAGCATTTTTCTTTAAATCTTCAACGGGTAGTGTGTCATAAAAATCTAAATTCGTATGCCCACCTGTTCCTCCAACTCTATCTTGTAAAAATTGGAATGCTGGCAAACCACGGCGATGGAACGGGATATGATCTGTACTGCCAACAGATTGTGGAGAGATTGTAGTCATTCCTAAATCATTAAAAGGCTTTGTCCAAGAAGTAAATACATCGCGTGCATTCTCATTGCCTTGAAGATAAAATCCTCTGTACAAACCTGGACCATAATCTTGATTAAAATAAACTGAAAATTTCTCATAATCAGGCTTAGGATTATCGGCATCCCCAAAATGTTTTTCTACATACTTACGCGATCCATGCAACCCTTGTTCCTCACCACTCCATAAGGCTATTCGGATAGTCCTGCGAGGTTGTACCCCTATTGTTTTTAAAATACGTACTGCTTCCAACATAACAGCAACACCGGATGTATTGTCGCTGGCGTTTGGACTTGCATGCCAAGTATCAAAATGTGCACCAAGCATTACCACTTCATCTTTTAAATCTGATCCAGGAATTTCAGCTATCACATTTCTTGCTTCTCTTCTTTTGTTTCCAATCGTTGTTTTAATATCTACTTCAATTTTTACTGGAATATCACGTTCAAGAATACGATACATACGATTATAATGTTCTGGAGTTACTGCTACAACTGGCACATGAGCTATTGTTTCTTTTCTATCATATTTATCTCTTTTGGCTCCTGGACGAGCAAATCCTCTTACTGCCGCTAACCAACCGCTACGAGATTCTAGAATCACTGCAACTCCTTCTTTTTTGAAAAAAGCATTTCGGTCTGCAGAACCAATTAATTTTTCTTTCGGACCTGATTCTTCCGATTGTTGACGTTTTTCACGAGGTTGTTCTTTTGCTTTTAATTCTTCATCACTCCACGGTTTTACCCCATCTCGAAATACCGCTAGATTGATGGTAGGTGGTCGAGTAGACAATACGGCTTTTCCTTTTAATTTCCCTTTATACTTTTTTAAATCTGACTTGGTTCTAATCTTTGCGATGACGGTGTCTAATTGTTTTTTTCCCATCGTTCCAGGAGTATGTGCAATTGGGTATCCAAGCATTGGTTGATAATCTGGCTCTAATAAGTGTAAGCTAAAATATGTGTTATCCCAACTAACACCATAATCCATAAATGGTTCTATTTCGATGTTTTCTAATCCTATTTCTTGCATTTTTTCAATCGCCCACTCTTGAGCACGATACATATCATCAGAATTGGTTAAACGAGCACCTAATACATCTGTCATATAAGATAATGTATTGGGGAGATCAGAATGATTGAGTCCTTCTTCACGGATTTGTGAAACAACCTCTAAATCTACAGGATATTGATTGTCTTGCGGGAAAAGTAAACTAGATGAAATAATGAAGAGTAATAGTCTGATAGCAATTTTATTCATGGGGGAATTTATGTGAATAATGATTCTATAGCAAATAAAGAACTGCTAGTTTTATGTTCTTTTAACAAAATTAATGAGTACTTCTGACAATTCCTTGGGACGTGTCCATTGAAAGAAATGCCCACCACCAATATCTAAAACATGAGGTTGATTTTTTGTACCTGGCACTTTTTTTAAAAAAGGTTTTTCCCCTCCATTTGTAATACGATCATTACCAGCAAAAACACATAGAAAAGGTTTTTCAAATTGAGAAAAGTATTCCCAAGCATTCTTTTGTGCTTCCAATGACCTGTCAGGAAATATTGGTACTTGTCTTGGCATAGCTCTAGGGCCCATCTTGAAACTTGGATTAGGAAAAGGAGCTTCATATGCTCTGCTCAGTGTACTTCGAAAGGGATATATATCTCTTAATCCTAGTTTGTCCATCAATTGTTCTAGCGAAAATTCTATTTTATTTCTTCTTTCCATTGACATCGAATTAAAGATGCCAACAGGTAAATCTTTGGTTTCCCAACAATATTTTTGCCAATGAGCAAAGGCAAGGAGATATTCTTCTTGTGAATTACCTGTGTTGATAAATCCTTTTAAAAAATTAATCATGGTAAGCGGTTTTGGGTTATCCCTGAATTCTTTCACTTTTTTTACAAGATCTTCAGGTACATCTGGATTATAAGGCAAGCCTGTATTTCCCATAGATACTTGATCAAATCGCGCATCATTATCTGCAACCATTCGTAATCCAATCAGCCCACCCCAATCTTGTCCAAAGAGAGTTACATTGGAAAAATCATTTTTTTGAAGCCACTGGTTCATCCAGTCCACTTGTCGTTGATAACTATAATCTTCCCTAGCAGCTGGTTTATCCGATTTACCATACCCAGGAAGATCAGGTGCAATGACACGAATACCCGCTTCGGTAAGAAAAGGGATCATGCGTAAATAAAGATAGCTCCATACAGGCTGTCCATGGATACACAATAGAATTGGTCCATCTTCAGGTCCTTCATCAATATGATGAATTCTTAAATCAGAATTATCATGCGTTTTGATGGTAGTGTAATGAGGGTCAAATGGGTATTCTTTTAAATGAGCAAAACGCTTGTCTGATGTTCTTAATATTTTCAAATCTTTCCTAAAAAATTGTCGGGGTGAGAGGATTTGAACCTCCGACCCCCTGCTCCCAAAGCAGGTGCGCTAACCGGACTACGCTACACCCCGAACGGGTGGATGATGGGACTCGAACCCACGACAGCCGGCTCCACAAGCCGGGGCTCTAACCAACTGAGCTACATCCACCATTGGCTTAAATTTAAGCGTGGAAACTTATTATAGTTTATCTTTTTAAACAAGTAGAGTTAAATTTTTAAATATTTAGGATGAGCACATTAAATAAATATCTGATTAAAGAATCGTTGATTCCATTCTTATTATCATTAGGGGTAATAACAATGGTACTATTTTTGCAGTTTCTTATTAGAGCGGTTGATCGCTTTTTAGGTAAGGGACTAGATGTATGGATTATCCTCGAATATTTATATCTAAACTTAGCTTGGATTATTGCATTATCAGTTCCTATGTCATTGTTAATCTCAACGGTAATGACCTATGGAAGAATGTCCCAAGACAATGAAGTCACGGCATTAAAAGCAGCAGGAGTAAGTGTCTTTAGTATTATTAAGCCTGCTGTCTTATTTGGTGGATTGATTGGCTTACTGCTTTGTTTGTTTAATAATTTTGTGCTTCCTGATATGAATTATCATGCTCGTTTGCTTGCAAAAGACATTTACCAAAAAAAACCTGAATTGACGATCGAACCAGGATATTTTATTAATACTATTCCACAATATAGTATGATTGTAAGAGAAATGGATGGGAATGAATTCAAAGATGTAAAAATCTTTAGTAAAAGTGCCGGATCCGAACAAACAACAATCTATGCTGAAAAGGGAAAACTAACATCTAATCAAGATATTATAATCTTAGATTTGGAAAATGGGGAAATGCATGAAATTGATCTGGAAGATTATAATCATTATAGAAAAATCAAATTTTCTACACATCAAATTACTATCTCTATAGATGATTTACTGTTAAATAGAAGTAGTGATTCCATTCGGACAGACCGCGAGATGAAAGTAGCACAGATGCTTGAAAAAATTGGAAAAAATAAACAATACATGGCTCAAATCGATGAAAGAATAAAAACGGTATTGGATAATCATGGAATTCAATTAAAGAAAGAGATGAATTTAGATAACGTCTTGATGGCCATTGAAGTTCTCAAAGAAAATAATAAACAAATAACAGCTGAAAAAATTTATCGAGATGATATTTCTATTTCTGAACATGAAAAAAAAGAAAAATTACAATCATTTAATAATATCTCTAGACAATTAGAAAATGAATTTATGTTGATTTCAAATTATCAAAAAACAAACAACAAATATCTTGTAGAAATTCACAAAAAATTTACCCTTGCATTTGCCTGTCTTTTATTTGCAATGACTGGCGCTCCTCTTGGAATATTGGTCAGAAGAGGGGGAATTACGATTGCATCCGGATTAAGTATTGTATTCTTTCTTGTGTATTATATTTTATTAATATGGGGAGAGCAATTAGCAGATAGAAATCTTTTGGACCCAACATTTGGCTCATGGATGCCAAATATGATTTTATTTATTGTAGGTGGAATACTCTTATTTCTTTCTGATAAAAAAAATTAGTTAGTAGGTCTATTATTTTTAAAGAAAATTTCTTTTTCTCTTTTTTTCGTACTTGAATTTGGAAGTAACTTTGTATCTGCATCTATTTCAATTTCAATTACTCCTTCTGGCATCACAAAATCTTCATCTGGAATACCCAATTTTTTATGTGCTTCCTTCATAAATAATGCCCAAGCTGGTAATGCTGCTACAGTTCCAGATTGCCCTTCTCCTAAACTAATTGGAGACTGATCTACTCCAAACCAAACTCCAGCAGATATATTAGGGGTAAAACCTACAAACCATGCATCACTCCAATTTTGAGTTGTTCCAGTTTTGCCTGCCGCTGTATGTCTAAATCTATATTTCCATCTTGCACTTCCTCCTGTTCCTTTATCAATAACAGTTTGTAGTAAATTTGTTACTACATAGGCTGTCTCAGGACTAAGTACTTCTTGTTGTGTTGTACTAAATTCTTTGATGATCTGTCCATATTTGTCTTCAATTTTTGTAATTGCAATTGGGGAAGAATAAATTCCTTTATTAGACAAAATTGAATAAGAAGCAGTAATTTCCATTGGGGTCACTTCTGAAGTACCCAGTGCAAGAGCATCAACAGCACGAATTGGAGATTTAATTTGCATTCTCTTTGCAACATTTTTGACCTGCTGTGCAGGAACAAGCTCTTGAACCATACGTACAGAAATTAAATTTAATGATCTTCTTAATCCTTCTCTTAATGTCGTTAGTCCCCCAGTACTATTGTCATAATTTCTTGGTGTCCATTTTTCTTTTTCACCTTTTGCATTATTCCTATATAAGGCAACTGGTTGATTCAGTAATTGCGTAGTAACAGGGTAGTTATTATCAATAACAGCTGTATAAATAAAAGGCTTAAAAACAGAACCTGGTTGTCTTTTTGCTTGTGTTGCTCTGTTGTATTGGTCAACATAATCAGATCTTCCTCCAATCATTGCTAGGATTTCACCATTTTTAGTGTCCAATGCAATAAATGCACATTGGACCAATAGATTTTGTCTTAATTCCTCATATAATTGCATTTGACCATTAAGCATCATTTTTACAGAATCTTCTGGGAAAATTGATAAATAACCCAATTTTGAGAAACGTTCACTATCAGCAAACAGTTGATTATTAAATTCATCTTGGTTATTGCGAAGCGTTTTCATTACAACATCCTCAGCAATTTGTTGCAAACCATAGTCAAGAGTAGTATAAATTTTAAGACCATCTTGATAAATATTAATTCCTAATTCTTCATCTATTTTTTCCAATGTTCTTCGTACATATTCTGTAAAATAAGGTGCTTTACTCTTTGGTATTTCATAGGAAATATTGTCAGGAATAATACTATTGTGCTCCATATATTCTTCGTGAGAGATGTAGTCTTGATTATACATTACTTTTAAAACGATAGAACGTCTTTCAATGGACTTATTTAAGTTTCTTAATGGTGAATAATTTGCTGGAGACGGTAATAATCCGATAAGCATTGCTGATTCGCCAATTGTTAATTCTGATGCTTTCTTATTGAAATATCTTTTTGCTGCGGATTCAACGCCATAAGTACCATGCCCAAAATGTACTGTATTCAAGTACATTTCTAAGATTTCTTGTTTAGTATAAGTTCGCTCAATCTGTATAGCAGTAATGATTTCCTTTATCTTTCTCGTTACACTATCCTTGAACCCAATCTCTTTATACAGATTACGTGCTAATTGCTGAGATAGTGTACTAAATCCCTGTCTGAATTCCATTGAAATGACATTAACAATGATGGCACGAAATACACTTTGTAAATCTACGCCCCAGTGTTGGAAAAAACGTTTGTCTTCAGAAGAAATTGCTGCATATTTTAAATGTTCTGGCATATCCTCTAAATCAATAAAAACTCTTTTTTGAATATAGAATTCCCCAATAATTTCACCATTACGATCATAAATGGTTGATAGCATAGCAGGATCAAATGTTTCCAATCGTTCAAGGGATGGTAAATCTCTAGATAGGTATATCAAATAAACTAATAATAGTAAAGATAGATATAAGATAATTTTAAAAGACTTAAAAAAAGATTTAATCATTTTTTCTTAGGAGAAACCATTAGTTCTGGTTTAACAATTTTATCAAATTCTTTTTCAGACAAGTAATTCAATTTCTTTGCACTTTCTTTTAGTGATATATTTTCTTTCAATGCTTTGTTTGCAATTTCTGCAGATTTCTCATAACCTATCTCTGGAACAAGCGCTGTTATTAACATCAAAGATTTATTTAAATTTTCTTTAATTTTTTTCTTATTAGCAGATAATCCTTTTATCGCATGTAATGCAAAAGACTCAGAAACTTCACTCAATAAAGCAATAGATTCATGGATAGTGGATGCAACTACTGGTCTATAGGTGTTTAATTCAAAATTGCCACCTGATCCTGCAAATCCAACAGTCATATCATTGCCAAGAATTTGAGCATGGACCATATTGACCGCTTCACATTGCGTTGGGTTAACCTTGCCAGGCATAATAGAACTACCAGGTTCGTTGGAAGGAAGTTTTAGTTCGCCAATACCAGCCATTGGACCACTAGATAACCATTTAATGTCATTTGCAATTTTATTAAGTGAGCTAGAACAAATCTTGATTTGAGCAGATAAATCAGAAATAGCATTTTGAGAAGATAAAAGTTCAAATTTATTATTACAGACTTTAAAACTAAGTCCAGTCTCGTTGCTTATAGTATTGACCATTAATTTATCATAGCCTGCAATTGTGTTAATCCCTGTTCCAACAGCAGTTCCTCCTATTGGAAGTTTAGAACATTCTTTCAATGTGTTTTGAATCCTCTTGATATCGTTATTAATCATTGATACGTATCCAGAGAATTCTTGTCCTAATGTAATTGGAGTTGCATCTTGAAGGTGTGTTCTACCAACCTTAACAATTGACTTAAATTCTTTTTCTTTTTTACTTAATTCTGCTTTTAGTATCTCTAAACTTGGTAACAAATTATCCTCAACATTCAAAACACATCCAATAAGAATAGCTGAAGGAAAAGTGTCATTCGTCGATTGAGACATATTGACGTGGTCATTAGGATGAATAAATTTATATTCTCCTAACTTTCCACCTAACAGTTCATTGGCTTTATTTGCAATGACTTCATTAACATTCATATTTGTTTGCGTTCCGCTACCGCTTTGGAATACAGATACAGGGAATTGATTAATAAAATCTTCCGGATGCTCTAGGATATCATCACATGCTTTTACAATTGCATTGCTTAATTTTTTGGATAATCTTTTTTGAGTATGATTAGAAATTGCCGCAGCTTTTTTGATGATGATATATGGGAAAATTAAATTTAAATCCATTGCCCATCCAATTTCAAAGTTTTCAATTGCTCTTTGCGTTTGAGCTCCATAATAAGCTTTTGCAGGGACCTGAACTGTGCCTAAACTATCTTTTTCTGTTCTAAATTTTGTCATTTCACTTTCCAAGTATCGCCAGCATTAAGTAAATCATGAAGCGTTTTTGGAGTTTTATCTTTTTTCTGTGCATCTTGCATTTGTTGCTCCATTAAACCATCATATGTTGCTCTTTCTTTACAATATAATACACCTATTGGTTCCGGAAAAACATCATTTGAAGTAAAATTGGAAAGCATATCTGCAATAAATTCATCTTTTTCATTATGAACTAAAATATCATCTATAGAATATTTTTTACCAATTTTTACAACTTTTGGAGTTGTACCATCCATAGAAATACCTTTATCATCATTTATGCCAAAAATCATAGGTTTACCATCTTCTACCCTTAATAATTGATCCGATTTAGTCTCTTTATTGGTGAGATTAGAAAATGCATTATCGTTAAAAATATTACAATTCTGATAAATTTCAATAAATGAAGTACCATTATAATCATTTGCTCTTTTAATCATTTCTTGAAGATGTTTTAATTCCACATCAATGGTTTTTGCAACAAATCCTGCTTCAGCACCAAGAACTAATTTTGTTGGATTAAAAGGATGGTCTAAAGAACCCATTGGAGTTGAATATGTAATTTTTCCCCTTTCAGACGTAGGGGAATACTGTCCTTTTGTAAGACCATAAATTCTATTATTAAATAACATAACATTAAGATCAATATTCCTTCTCATTAAATGAATAATATGATTGCCTCCAATAGAAAGCCCATCTCCATCTCCTGTAACAATCCAAACTGATAGTTCTGGATTCGAAATCTTTAATCCGCTAGCAATGGTTGGTGCTCTTCCATGAATTGTATGAAAACCAAATGTATCCATATAATATGGGAAACGACTTGAACAACCAATTCCTGAAATAAAAACTACATCTTCTTTTTTTGTAGTAATCTCAGGAAAAACTTTCTGAGTTTGAGCAAGAATAGCATAGTCTCCACACCCAGGACACCATCTAACAGCTTGATCTGATGAAAAATCTTTTCTTGTTAGTACTTGATTTTTACTCATTAATTAATTCCTTTGCTTTATCTACAATGCTTGAAGGACTCAATGGTTTTCCTCTTACTTGATTGAATCCAATTGCATCAACTAAAAATTCTGAACGAATAATTTTTCTAAACTGTCCAGTATTGACTTCTGGAATCAAAACTTTTTTATATTTGCTTAAAATATTTCCTAAATCTGGTGGTAATGGATTTACCCACTGTACCGATACATGGGCAACTTTCAATTTTTCCTCTAATAAAGCTTCTACTGCTGATCTACAAGACCCATGGGCACTCCCCCAGCTAAGAATAAGTAAATCTCCTGTTTTTTTACCATAAATATCAGTAGGACCAATTTCATTCACAATATTTTGAACTTTCTGAGCACGTATTTGTACCATTTCATGGTGATTACCAGGTTCATAATTCACATTTCCAGTAATATCTTGTTTTTCAAGACCTCCAATGCGATGTTCTAAGCCTTTTGTTCCAGGAATAGCCCAATTTCTTGCTAATGTATTGGTATCACGCTTATAAGGAAGAAATTTTTCACCAGAAGTATTTTCCTTTTCAAAATTTGCAATAAAATCATTTAAATCATCTGGATTTGGAATAAGCCATGGCTCTGAACCATTAACAAGATATCCATCAGATAATACAATAACAGGCACCATATATTTAACAGCAATTCTACATGCTTCATATGCGGCAAAATAACAATCCCCAGGTGTAGTAGGTGCTATAACAGGAATTGGGGCCTCTCCATTACGTCCATACACAGCTTGCAATAAATCTGATTGTTCGGTTTTTGTTGGTAATCCGGTACTAGGTCCACCTCTTTGAACATTGATAATTACCAATGGAAGTTCAGTCATCACTGCCAAACCCATCATTTCTGTCTTCAATGCAATACCAGGACCAGACGAGGCAGTAATCCCAAGCGATCCACCATAAGAAGCTCCAATAGCAACTCCTATTCCAGCAATTTCATCTTCGGCTTGGAAAGTTTTAATTCCAAAATTTTTCCAATTTGATAAAGTATGTAATAGATTACTTGCTGGAGTAATAGGATAACCAGCAAAAGTAATATTTAAATTACTTTTTTGTGATGCAGTCAGTATTCCCAAACATGAAGCTAAAGTTCCATTAATATTTCTATATTTTCCAGGAGCTAAGCTAGCTTTTTTTACAACATAACGTGTTGTAAAGATTTCTGCAGTATCACCATAATTATATCCTGCATGTAAAGCTCTTGTATTAGCATCAATAATTAATGGTTTAGATTTAAATTTTTTATTTAACCAATCGAGAGTGGGTTCAAGAGGACGATCATACATCCAAAAGAGAACTCCTAAGGCACAAAGATTTTTAGTTCTTTCAATAGTTTTTGGAGGTAGATCTAATCCTTCACAAGCATTTGTAACTAATTTACTCATCTCAATATAGTGCACTGAATAATAATCATCTAATGAACCATCTTCGGTTGGATCAGATTCATATCCTGCAAACTTCAAATTCTTTTTTGTAAATGCATTCTTATTGACTATAAGAATTCCTCCAGGAACTAATTCTTCTAAATGAACTTTTAATGCAGCAGGATTCATAGCAACCAAGACATCAGGTTCCTCTCCTGGTGTATGAATTTCGTGGGAACTAAAATGAATCTGAAACGAACTTACTCCAGCTAGAGATCCAGCAGGAGCACGTATTTCAGCTGGAAAATCTGGTAATGTACTTAAATCATTACCAACAATTGCTGAAGTTTGGGTAAATCTTCCCCCACTGAGTTGCATTCCATCACCGGAATCACCTGCAAAACGTATCGTAACGTTATCTAAAGTTTCTGATTTAACTTTTTTACTCATTATCCCTGAAACGACATTCAATTTACACTACGAAAATTAAGTAAGCAATGAGTATAGAATTACATAAAAACTTTTGTCGGAAATAAATTCCTAAATTCATAGTAAATCACATTGTAATTAGATAAATTTTCGCCTACTAGAAATGATTGATAAAAACCAGAAAATAATCGATAAAAATCTCGATCAGAAATACAAATATGGATTTACTACTAATGTAGAACAAATCAAATTTGAACCTGGATTAGATGAAGAAGTCATTAAAAAACTTTCCAAGATAAAAAATGAACCAAAATGGTTGCTTAATTGGAGATTAAAAGCATATAAAAACTGGAAAAAAATGAAGGAGCCGACTTGGGCTAATATTCATTATGAACCAATAGATTATCAAGCATTGAGTTATTATGCAGCTCCAAAGGTAAAAAGCAGAAAAAGCCTTGATGAAGTAGATCCAGAAATCTTAGATACCTATAATAAACTTGGTATTTCTCTTGACGAACAAAAAAAATTAGAAGGCGTTGCTGTTGATGCAGTCTTTGACAGTGTTTCTATAACCACAACATTCAAAGATGAATTAGCAAAGCATGGGGTTCTTTTCTGTTCTTTTTCTGAAGCAGTCATAGAATACCCAGATCTGGTAAAAAAATATCTAGGATCAGTAATTCCTTATACTGATAATTATTTTGCTGCCTTAAACTCAGCAGTATTCAGTGATGGATCTTTTGTCTATATACCTAAAAATGTTAAATGTCCCCTTGAATTATCAACATATTTTAGAATTAATGCTTCTAACACTGGACAATTTGAAAGAACACTAATTATTGCCGATGAAGGCAGTGAAGTAAGCTATCTTGAGGGATGCACAGCACCGATGAGAGATGAAAATCAATTACATGCCGCCTGTGTAGAATTAATTGCCCATGAAAATGCTACTATTAAATATTCCACTATACAAAATTGGTATGCAGGTAACAAAGATGGGAAAGGTGGAATTTATAATTTTGTCACCAAACGTGGTAAATGTGCAGGAGATAGATCTAAGATTTCTTGGACACAAGTAGAAACAGGATCTGCAATTACTTGGAAATACCCTAGCGTTATTATGCAAGGAGACGACAGTATTGGAGAATTCTATTCAGTTGCAGTCACAAAAAACAAACAGCAAGCTGATACGGGCACTAAAATGATTCATATAGGGAAAAATACTAAAAGCACTATTATCTCAAAGGGCATTTCAGCTGGTGAAGGACAAAATACATATAGAGGTGGGGTAAAAATATTGAAAAATGCCGAAAATGCACGAAATTTCTCACAATGTGATTCTATTCTAATTGGAGATAAATGTGGAGCACATACTTTTCCATATATTGATGTCAAAAATCAAACAGCAAAAATGGAACATGAAGCTAGTACGTCTAGTATTGGTGAAGACCAGTTATTCTATTGTAATCAAAGAGGAATTAATTTAGATGACGCTGTCTCTATGATTGTTAATGGATTCTGTAAAGAAGTGTTTGAAGAACTTCCAATGGAATTTGCAGTAGAAGCAAAACAATTAATTGAAGTAACATTAGAAAATAGTGTAGGATAAATGATTAAAATAAAAAAATTAAAAGTTTCTGTAGAAGAAAAAGATATTCTAAAGGGAATCAATCTAGAAATTCCTAAAGGCGAAGTACATGCAATTATGGGAAGAAATGGATCAGGAAAGAGCACATTAGCCAATGCACTAGCTGGTAATGAAAAATTTGAAGTAAAAAGTGGTTCTATATACATGAATGATGTTGATATTACTGAAATGAGCGCGGAAAATAGAGCGCTAAGTGGCATATTTGTGTGCTTTCAATATCCTGTAGCAATTCCTGGCGTAAGTATGGCTTATTTTTTGAGAGCAGCAATCAATGCACACTTTGAACATCAAGGCAAAGAAGAGATGGATGCAGTAGAATTTTTAAATAAATCAAAAAAGATACTAAGTGAACTTAATCTAGATGATTCATTCTTAAAACGATCAATTAATGATGGTTTTTCAGGTGGAGAAAAGAAAAAAAGTGAGATTCTACAGTTGTTGTCTTTAAACCCAAAATTTGCAATACTAGACGAAACAGATTCTGGGTTAGATATTGATGCATTAAAAACTGTAGCAGATGGAGTAAATAAATTTAACAGTAAAGATAATTCAACGCTCATTATTACTCACTATGAAAGATTGCTTGAATATATTAAGCCAGATGTTGTCCATGTGATGATTGATGGTAAAATCAAGAAATCAGGTGATATGAGCCTTGCACAAGAAGTAGAAAAGAAAGGCTATTCTTGGCTTCTGAAATAGTTTTATGAGGTACCAATCAATTGAATCAAACAAAAAATCATAGTTATAATGCGTTTAAGAAGTTAGGCTACCCTTCTAAGAAATTAGAAAACTGGAAATTCTCAAATAGTAGTCATCTAAAAAACTATAATATCATTAATCAAGATCAGTCAGAAATTGATATCAAACAATATCTATCAATGGAAAATGCATTATGTTTTGTAAACGGAAAATTTATTAAAGAATCTCTCGATAATTTTACTTACAAAAATCAAATTTCAATTGGTAAAACCATCGAAGTGAAAGATAGTAAGATCATAAAAATGTCAGACAACTTTCAAGATGAATCTCTATTTAATTTGGGAATTGCAAAATTTAATGAAGGTGTTTTGATTGAGTTCAAAGAAGGTGGAAAATTTGATACTGAAATTCAGATTATTAATGTTTATGACAAAAAGATAGAAAATATGTTTATTCCTGTGTTCAATATTTTCAAATTAAATAAAAAAAATAATATTTCTATTGTTGAAAAAAATGTTAATAATGGACTTGATAGTTTTAATTTAAAAATTAATAAATTTATTTGCTCAGATAACTCAATGCTAAATCATACAATCATCTTTGATGATCACACAAAAAGCAACTTATTAGGGTATAATTATTATGAATCTGGACTCAATAGCATTATTAATGTTGATAATTTTAATTATGAGTCATCATTTAATAAAAATTTTATTGAAGTTGATTTAAACCAAACTGGTGGTGAAACAAGAATCAACACATTAAATCTTACTAAGAATAATGAACATGTAGATAATAATATATTAATTAACCACAATTCAGAACATTGCACTAGTTTCCAAAATGTAAGAAACATTCTTCAGAATAAATCAACCTGCGTATTCAATGGAAAAGTAATAGTAGCTGATGGAGCTCAAAAAACTGACTCCAATCAATCAAATAAAAATTTGCTTCTCTCTAAAGAAGCAACAGCGCACTCTAATCCTCAATTAGAAATTTATGCTGATGACGTTCAGTGTGGTCATGGATCTACAACTGGAGCATTAGATAAAGATAGTATCTTTTATTTACAAACAAGGGGGATAAGAAAAGAACAAGCAACTCAAATTCTTATTAAAGCTTTTGCTCATGAAGTAATCAAACAATTTTCAAATGATACTATTAAAGATGAAGCACAAGCTTATATAGATGAATGGATGAATGGATAATATAAACAAGAACTTTTCTGACATTAAAGATGCATTCTCTATTCTAGAAGGCCAAGATAAACTTATCCATTTAATTGATCTAGGCAAGAAAATTGATAAGATTAATATGGAAGATAAAAAAGATACCAATAAAGTACATGCATGTACATCTCAAACCTGGATCAAGGTAAAGAATGATGGTACAGTTAATATAAAAGCAGATTCGGAGAGTGCAATTGTAAAGGGATTATTGCGAATTTTACAGATTGGGTTCAATAATTTAGAAAAAAAGAATATTATTGATTTTATTGATGATTTTAATGAACCTATAGAAGTTTTTGAATGGTTGAATATAGGAACAAGTATTTCCAGTCAAAGACAGAATGGTTTTATTGGCGCTTTAACATTTATTAAAAAAGAGCTTACAGATGAGTAAGGAATTTATTTTACATTCAGACGTAGAAGTTTTTAGCATCCCTGATGGTGAAAAGATTCTTCTAAAAAAAGGTATGCCTGGTATCATTACACAATCTTTAGGTGATAATTTTACTATTGTTGTAGAAGGAAACATGTATCAGGTAAAAGGATCCGACGCTGAAGCAATCGGTGAAGAAAAAAAATCAATTGTCAGTAATAATTTCGCAAACAAAGAAGAAGTTTGGAATATTCTTGAAACATGTTATGACCCAGAAATACCAGTCAATATTGTTGATCTTGGCTTAGTATATGATTGCACAGTTTCAGAAGAAAAAGATGGAGTAAGCGTATCAATTAAAATGACATTAACTGCACCTGGATGTGGAATGGGTCCTGTCATTGCTGATGAAGTAAAAGAAAAAATTCTATCATTACATGGAACAAAAGATGTGGAAGTTGAATTAGTATGGGAACCTCAATGGAATCAAGATATGATGTCTGATGCTGCAAAACTTCAATTAGGATTATATTAATGGATGTACATAGTATTCGAAAAGAATTTCCAATTCTTAGACAAAAGAATCGTGGTAAAGACTTAATCTATTTTGACACCGCTGCTACAAGTTTAAAACCAATAAGTGTTATTGAAGCTGAAAGCAAATTTTATAAAGAATATGGTGGAAGTGTACATAGAAGTGTTTATGAATTAGGTGAAAAAGCAACCAATGCGTTTGAAAGATCAAGAAAAAAAATTGCTCACTTCATTGGAGCAAGTGACCCAGCATCAATTATCTTTACTAAAGGTGCCACAGAATCAATTAATCTTGTCGCTGATGCATGGGGTTTTCAAAATCTGAATAAAAATGATACCATTTTAATTACAAATATGGAACATCATTCCAATATTGTTCCCTGGCAAATTATTGGTGAGAAAACTGGAGCAACAGTCAAATATATTGAATCAACTGAAAATGGTACTATTAATATTGAAGAATTAGAAAATCATTTGAATGCTAACGTAAAAATATTGGCTATGACACACACCTCGAATGTTTTTGGAACAGTTAATCCTGTAAAAGAAATTATTGAAAAAGCACATCAACATGGAACATTGGTGTTATTAGATGGATGTCAAAGTACCCCACATATCAAAATTAATGTAGAAGAATTAGATTGTGACTTTTTTGCATTTTCAGGACATAAAATGCTAGGACCAACAGGTATAGGAATTTTATATGGAAAAAAAGATATTCTAGAGAATATGGCTCCGTATCAAACGGGTGGTGGAATGATTGAAGATGTAACAATGGAAAAATCTACATGGACTAGTATCCCTCATAAATTTGAAGCTGGTTCACCATTGTCTGCACAGGCAATCTCGTTGGGTTATGCAATTGATTTTTTAAATCAAATTGGTGATAATCATATAGAAACCCAAAAAAAACTTACAGTACACGCCTTGGAAAAATTAAATGATATCAATGGAATAACAATCTATGGCAATGCGTCAGAAAGAATTCCAATCATTAGTTTTAATGTTGAAAATATTCATTCACTTGATATTGCACAATTTCTTGATTTTGAGGGTATTACTCTAAGATCGGGTCATCATTGTTGCAAACCTTTAATGAATTCATTGGGTATTTCATCCTGTGCAAGAGTTAGTTTTTATGTTTATAATACTATTGAAGAGATTGATATTTTTATTGAAAAGCTGAATAAATCAATTAAAACTATTCTGAAGGATTAATATCAAGCATAGATCTTACCTTTTTCAATAAATCAAGTGTAAGCTGTATACCTTCCATTTCGCTGTGAATACTACCTTCATATTCGATTCCTACATACCCATGATAATTTGCGTTTAGGACAATCTCCATCATTTTAAAATAATCAGTACCGGTTTCATTGCCATGCTTATCAAATTCATGGCTTTTAGCACTAACAGCTTTCGCATATGGCATGAGTTCTTTCATTCCTTTATATCGGTCATACCATTTGTCTCCCTCAATTCGAAAATTCCCAAAATCTGGCAGGGTGCCCACACGAGGGTGGTCTACTTTTCTCATAACAGTTGATAACCATTTTCCATTAGATGAAAGTCCACCATGATTTTCAACAATTGTATTGATACCTAAAGTATCTCCAAATTCTGTAAGGCGACGTAAGCCATCGGTAGCCAATTCAATTTGCTCATCATAGGTACCAAAGCTTCGAGCATTCACACGAATGGAATGGCATCCCAAATATTGAGCAGCTTCTGCCCATTTATAATGATTTTCAACCGCTTGTGTTCTTTTATTTGAATCTGGGTCACCAAGATTTCCTTCCCGATCACACATAATGAGAAGGCTTTTTACCCCTAGATCATCTGCTCTCATTTTCATTTCTTTGAGATAAGTGAGATTGTGTGCTTTATCGAAGAAAAAAGAATTCACGTATTCAACTGCTGAAATTCCGAATTCATTTTTTGCAACAGAACAAAAATCAAGGTGGTCTATGTCTCTACTTTGCAAAGAACGATGTAAAGACCATTCGGCAAGTGATATTTTAAATGTTTTAGTTGTGTTAGAACCCAAAACAATGGAGCTACCTAAACCAGTAAGTGTAATTCCTCCAGTAATTGCAAGAGATTGTTTAATGAAATCTCGACGTTTCAAATTATAGCCTGCGAATGCGAATATTTTTATACCATATCAATCCATGATCTCCTTGGAGGCCAATATGACCTTCGGATGCTTTCGCAAATAAAGGCATTTTATTGAATTTACTTTTGGCCACTAGATCCCACATCATATCACTACCATAAACATATTCGACAATCTTTGTTCCATTTAACCAATGCTCTACATGGTTATTTTTTACTTTGATTCGCACCTGATTAAACTCACCAACTGGCTTGACAACATTGGTGGATGGAGCAATTAAAGCATACAGTGCGCCAGCAGAAGTAAGTGTATTTTTTCCATCTGTATGTTTTTCATCATCTACTACCTGCATTTCTGGTGCTGACTGCCAAATATAATTTCCTTCTTCAGTTGCAAAATAAAAAATGCCGCTGTTACCTCCTTTGGGTACTTTCCATTCTAATTCTAACTCAAAATTTTTATAAACTTCCTCACTGATTAAATCTATACCATGGCCTGGTACAGTTTTTAATGTGCCATCAACAACTTCCCATGAGTCGGGAAATCCCGATTGTTTATATCCTCGGAGGCCTTTAACAGTTTTTCCATCAAAAAGAACAGTCCATTCTGAATTGGATGAAAAACCAACCATAATAAATGCTGTTAAAAGTATACTAAGATTTTTCACAGACTAACCTTTTGGGTTCCATTCACCTCGTGCTACAGCAGGTGTGAATGTGTCAATATCTGAATTGGGGAGTTGTATCGTTTTTCCTTGTTCTGCGCTCATATAAGCAGCCATAAGAAGTCGAGTCACTTCTAAACCATCGTCAAAATTTTCTTCGGGGCGATTACCATTCATAAAGGATTCTACCATATGTCTATTTTCAGCTGTATAACCATAGACCTCTGCTTCGTTACTAACCACGGGCATTCCACCAGATTCTGCATTTTGTTTTTCAACAAGATCTTCACCTTCTGAACCGGTCACCTTTCGACTAAAAAATACTTTTAAATCTGGGTCCAATGTATTAACAAACATAGAATATTCTGGTCCAAATAGTTCCATACTGAGACGCAACCCTTCACCTACAAAACACCAGGATGTGGTAGTTTCAACAATTAATTTATTATTATCTTCATCTAGATATTCAATTAATGAGCGAGCAAAATCTTCCGATGGACGTTTTGAATAGTCAGTTTTCCCATTACTATTATCAGATAAAATTTTTACATATTCAGGACGTTGCCATTTTAGACAATCTGTATGCGCACTAATACTGATTGGAGTGATAGAATCACGAGGTTTTCCTGGCTCTGTTAACATAAAACGTGCTTCTTCAACAGAATGGCACATCATATCATTTAAAACACCACCACCTTGTAATGATCCTTCCCAAAACCATGGCATATGGGGACCACTATGCTCTTCAGCTGCACGTGCTAAGTAAGGTCGACCAGTGGTTGCTGCACCTCTAGCCCAAATAATCTCTTTTCCACGAGTAATGGAAGGAGCAAAAATCTGATTTTCTAGATATCCATCTAGGAGATTTACACTTTGGGTCAGTTCTAAAACTTTTTTTGCTTCTTCTACATTTCTGCCTAAAGGTTTTTCACATGTTACTCCGAGTAGTTCACCTTTTCCAGATGAAATAGCATTGGCAATTTCTTCAAATGTTTCAACTCTTGCAAAATTTGGAGAACATACCCACAAAGCATGGATATTAGGATCAGCAATCATATCAGTAATGGAATCATAAGCTTTCGCATCACTGCCTACACCAATGGTCCGCGCCAGAGTAGCTGATTCTTCAGCAGATGCTTTTGTACGAGACATGACACCTACTACATCTGCATCTCGTACTCCAACCAGAGATTGAATATGAAAGCGAGTAATAAAGCCTCCTCCAATAAATCCAATACCTAATCTATTTTTTCCCATTTTATAATTGCTCTTTAGAATTCAACTTATCTTTAAATCCAATAAAGAAATATACAATCACTACAGTGGTCATAACAGCAAAAACCAACCAAAACTGTTGCCAGCTTTGAACAGACAATACTGTTTGGTCCTTTAATAATAAATTATAAATATAACCAGCAACTTGCGCTCCAATAAACATACCCAATCCATAAGTGATTAAAACTAGAAATCCTTGTGCTTGACTTCTTATATCAGCTGTTGATTTTTTATCAACATAAATTTGTCCTGCAACAAAGAATAAATCATAACAAATTCCATGTAAAATTATACCTAAAAAGACCAATGATGTAATCCCAGTTGGTGCAGAAACTGCAAATAGAGCATATCGAACAGCCCAGGCAAGCATTCCTCCTAATAGAATATATTTAACTCCATACCTAGCAAATAATAATGGTAAGATTAACATAAAAAGAACTTCAGACATTTGTCCAAATGACATTTTAAATGCTGGACTTGCAATCCCCATATCAGAAACAAAAATAGGTGCAAAATTATAATATGCAGCTAAAGGAATACAAATTAGAAAAGAGGATAATGCAAATACAAAAAATGATTTTGATTTCAGTTTATTTAGAGCATTTAAACCAATAATATCTCTAAAAGAAATAGGCGCATCTTTGCTTAATAGCGGAGGAGTTTTAGGCAAACTAAAACTATAAAAACCCAAAAATATTCCAGCAGTCCCAGCAATATAAAATGGAGTAGCATCATTATCTGCATTCAAAATCTTACTTACTAAAATACCAACAACAATCCAACCCAATGTTCCAAAAACACGGATAAGGGGGAATTGTTTTTCTTGATTATCAACATGACGAAAGGCTACAGAATTAGCAAGTCCCAAAGTTGGCATATAACAAATCATGTGCATAGCTAACATTAAAATAAATATCATGGGCTTAGATGTGAAAAAAGGTGTTAAAAGTAAAAAACAACCACTCAAAATATGCAGTATTCCTAATACTTTTTCGGCATTAAAATAACGATCAGCAACAAAACCAAGAAAAAATGGTGATATAATAGCTGCAAGGGGACTCACTGAATAAGCCCAATGTGTAATGGTTTTCATGCCTTCAGCTATCATAAAATTTCCGACAGTAACATACCAGCCTCCCCAAACAAAAAATTGAAGAAACATCATTGTTCCTAAACGGAAATTTGTTGTCATTTGTTCACCTTAAGATAGCTGATTAAATCAATTTTCGATTGACCGGATCCCATTCAATTCTTCGACCAGTCAAATATGATTCTGTAGCCATATGACAAGCAACACCTTCATGAAGTGCTACCTCAATATTGCATCTAGGCTGTCCTCCGCTTCTAATTGAATCTAGCCAGTCTTTAATATGAAGGTGGGTTGCATCAACTCGTTTCCCTTCTCTATAAGTATATAGAAGCCCCTTATTTGCAAAGTATTTGGAAGTTGCTGACGTTACACCATCAATTTGCTTTGAACCAGGAGAATAGGTATAAATTGGATATTTTGAATTGATAATACCTTGCTCAAGACGGTCTTTGTATTGCGTTGAATAAGGATCTGCTGTTACGATAAATCCATGCACAGATCCACCACCGCTCTGACCACCCATCTGCATAGTGGCATCGTGGCCCATAATTCGATTTCCACGCGGTTCATTACTTGAAAGCGATGCACTATAAAGAACAGTTAAATCTTTATCTGGATATTCAAAAGTTGCATTCCAAACATCTGGAACATCACGTCCATCTTTGTAAAAGTAAATTCCTCCTGTTGAAGATGAATATTTTGGAATTCCCAAATCCATAATTTGATTTACAGCATCAAAATCATGTGATAATAAGTCACCCGAAAGACCAGTACCATAATCAAACCAACAACGCCAACGGAAAAATCGTTTCAATGCTTCTTCACCAAATGGTATTTTATTAGGTGCTGGCTCTTGGAATGTATCCCAATCAATTGTTTGAGCATTGCCTTTAGGATGAATACCCCAAACCCAAGCTCCCCATGGAGAGTTACGGTTTGTAGTTAACTCTACTAAATTTATTTTGCCTAACAACCCTTGTTGAACGATTTGTCTTGCTTTCTCATTGGCTTCTACTTGTCTATTTTGATGACCAAGCTGAAATGTAATCCCAGTTTCTTTAACTACATCGTATACTTCAATTGTTTCATCAAATGTTCTAGTTAAACCTTTTTCGCAATAAACATGTTTTCCTGCTCTTGCAGCATCAATTGTAATTCGGGAATGCCAATGATCTGGGGTAGCAATAATGACGGCATCAATATCATCATTAGCTAAAAGATCTTTATAGTGGCGATATCTTGTAGCAGTTTTTTTTGGTTTACCGCCAGGTCGGACTTCATTCTGAGAAGCATCTAGACCTTGTTCTGCACGAACATCAAATAGATCACACACTCCTACTAGTGAGCAATTTAAATCTTCTTGATCCATGAACGTTTGAAATTGCTTGTCTAATTTATTTTCTCTTGCGTTTTTAGCTGCAGTATCAGTCCACCCTGTAGTCGCAAATCCTGCACCACGGACTAAATGTCCACCTCGACCTCCATAACCAATAATACCAATATTCAGATGTTTACTATCTGAAAGGCCTTTGATAATTGCTGGTGCTGAATCGTCTTGGACCAAACCAGAAAGAATATTTGATTTTTTTTCTGCATCCCTACTTATTTTTCGCCAAAGCTCCGCAAGAAACAGACCAAACACTGGTACAGTTGCAAGTCCTTTTAATAAGTCTCGACGTTCCAGATTATTGCTTTGCTGTTTTTTATTTTCACTCATGCTATGTTTCCTCTAATTTGATTTTAATTTGGTTAACAATCGATCCAAACCAATTATATGACCAGTAGGAAATACATACAATACCCACAGAGCACATGCTTCAATTAAATTTTTATTTACAATAATATAACTTCCTTCTCCAGGTCTAGAATATTCCAACCCAAGCAAAGGAGGTGCAAAAAGATAATATAACATTACAAATCCCATTCCCACCAAAGCAGAATAACGACTAAACAAACCTAAAAGGAGTGAGATACCAACTAAAGTTAATCCCCACTCATTGACAGAATCTGATATTGTCAATAAAGTAGGGTTAGATGCAATGGTTTCAGCTAATCCTGAAAAGATCCATTTTGAATCCAACAGATAAGCAGCTGAAGACCAATATGGATTGATTATTTTTGAAATACCTTCGTATAAAAAATGCCAACCAATGAGCACTCGCAAAGTAACGAGCCCATAAAGCTGACATTTATTGTTTATAATTGATGAATCTAAATTATTCATGAAATTGATTTAAAAATTTAAGGAAAAAATGTTTATATACCAAATTAGGATAAATTTTCTGCTACAATATCTGCAACATCTTTTACTTTGATCTTATCTTGTCCTTTTGGCGTTAATGGATCAATCCCTTGATTCATCATTCCATAACAAAAATTACATCCTGTAACAACAGTATCAGTTTTTGATTCGATTACTTGTTCAGTACGTAAAAGATGAGTTCGTCCTTCCCCAGTATCTTTTTTCCACCAAAGTGCACCACCGGCTCCACAACATAATGTTTCTTTTCCGCTTTCATCTAGTTCAAAAAATTCTGGAGCTGCAGCTTTAATAGCATTTCTAGGCGCATCTACTTCATCAAGCGTTCTAGATAAATTACAAGGATCATGATAGGTGACTTTTTCTAAGCTACCAGGATTAATATTAATTTTTCCTTCGTCTAATAATTCTGAAATAACTTGAGTATGATGTTTAACTTCATATTTAATCTCATGATATTTACTATATTCGTTTTGCAAATTCACAACACAGTGAGGGCACATAGTTGTAACTTTTTTCACTTTATTTAATTCTTCAACATTATTATCCATCAACATTTGATAGGTGAGTTTATCGCCTAATTTGTTTGCTGGATCCCCTGAACATTGTTCATTGCTAAGGACTCCATATGTAATACCAGCTGAATCAAGAATTTTGGTAAAATTCTCAACCGATTTAACAAAATTAGGATCCATAGCATGCTTTGCAAAACAACCCAACCATAAAACAAGTTCCTTATCTGGAGTATACTCAGGCAATTGTTCAAGTAGTGTACTGGATGAAGCACCTTCTGTATTACCCGTTTCTTGTAGATTGCGAAGTAATTTTTGATACTCTTGTGGAACATCTCCTTCAACCATTACTTGAAAACTTCTTATTTCATCCGCTTTTTCTACATGATTTCCTACTGGACATACTTCTGTACAAGCTTGACATGTTGTACATTCCCATCCAGCCTCTACATTAATCTTGTCTACAACATTAACATCATTTGATTCAAGCATAGGGTTCTTTAAATCTAGAATAAAATGATACTTTGGATCTAGAATCCCCCCACCTCGATTTGCTGGACATACATCAGTACATCTACCGCATTCTACGCATGTAAAGATATCTAATGCCTGGTTTTTACTTAATCTTGATAAATCTAATAATAACTCATCTAATTCTTCTTCTGATGCTTCTAAATCAATCGGTATTGCTGGATGATCTGGAACTTCAAACGGTCTAAGGAAAATATTAAATGGTGACAATACTAAATGCATATGTTTTGATTGAGGAATTAAAAACAAAAATCCACCAATAACAGAAGAATGAATCCACCAATTTGCTTTCCATGCTGCAGGGGAATTCTTTAATAAATGAAATTCATCAATAAGATAAGTAAACATTAAAGTAACAATAAAAAATGAAACCAAGGCAGAAGTGGTGGAAAATTTTCCTAATGCCTTAGGCTTAACAACAAATCTTCTATAGGCTAATCCAAGAATACCACATGAACATAGAACAGCCCATGGCCCACCGAAATATTTGAAATAATCCTCACGAAATTCACCAAGAAATGGAATACCAAATGGCATTAAAAAATGATTAATCGTTATTAATCCAAAAAATATAAAGCCATACATGACAAATGCATGCATTAATCCAGAAAACTTTCGATTACCACTTACTACCTTTTTATGAAGAATAACTTCATTAAAAACTCTTAATAATCGTTTTGGTAAATTATCAATGCGAAAATCTAACTTCCCTTTTAAAACGATTTTTAAACGTAAAAGAAGGTGATAAAAGAAAAAAGATAAACCAGATAATAGAAAAACTATTAAAGCTATTTTTTCAATACTATGAAAATCTGATCCTATCATAAGATAATTTAATAGATTTTTTACTGATTTCTATTGATAACTTGAGCCGCAGCTAACATGTCATGTAATCCTTGCTTTTTCTGCGTAAAACCAACCATAATAAAACCTATATAACAAAGCAACATTGAAATCCACTTCCCAAAGTGTCTTCCTAAGGCTCTGCCAAAAGAAATCTGTTTGTCGTTCATATCAACAACTTTAATACCTAATACCATCTTTCCTAATGTTGCTTGCTTTGAAGATGATTCCATCCCACAAAAATATAAAATTCCAACAATGGTGGATGGTAACATATAAAATAGGTAATAATCAGGATCAACATATGGATTATAATACAAATCGAACAATAAGAATAAGTCATACAAACCCATCCAGTGTACTATTGCCAAAATTAAGAATCCAATAGGCATAATAACCATGGCATCAATAAAGGCAGCAGCAGCTCTTTTCCAGAATCCTGCATACTTGTTTGATAAATCATTAAATCTTCCTGACAAACTAAGTGAAGTACCACATTGCACACATACTATTTGGTTAGCGTTTGTTTGTGCCCCACAAGCGCTACAAAAATTACTTCCAAGCCTTGGATTGGTACCACAACTCATACAAGCAGCAGCCATTTGATTAACTTTGTTACCACATTCTTTACAATGCATTGATTTTTCTTGTGTTGTCATTTATTTTTCTCGATTTCTTCAGTTAGTTTTGGAACAATTTCCATTAAATCACCAATGACTGCATAATCAGCAATCTCAAAAATAGGCGCTTCTTCATCTTTGTTAATTGCCATAATAGTCTTTGATCCTTTCATACCAACAACATGTTGAATTGCTCCTGAAATACCAACAGAAAGATATAGCTTTGGAGAAACAGCTTGCCCAGAACTTCCAATTTGTCTGTAAGGAGGTAGCCAACCCATATCAACTACAGGTCTTGAAGAAGCAAGTTCTGCCCCCATAGCTGATGCTAGAGATTCAACTAGAGGCAAATTATCTTGACTATCAATTCCCCTGCCAACAGATACAATTAATTCAGCAGTGGTTAAATCTACACCAGAAGCAGACTCCTGAAATTCTGCTTCACTTTCTGATTTGATATCACTGCTATCAAGAGTTACTGAAAAATCTGACTGATTGTCTAATCCACCACTTTCAATATCATCAGAAGAGAATGCTGCAGATTGAAAACTTAAAAGCACTGTCTCTGCATCTGCTTTCACTTTTGTAGCAAGTTTTGCATTGAAAACTTGTCGCGAAAAAGTTGGAGAATCACTATCATAGTCAACTGCAATAATATCGCTAATAAATGGAATATTAAGTTTTGCACTTACCCTAGGTAAAAAATCACGCACCATATAAGAATGACCCATAAGAACATATTTTGGTGATAATTCAGATATTACTTGAGATAGAGTTTTAGAATAACCATCAGCAGAATAAGAATTAATTAAATCATGCTCAGCCAAAATTAAATTTGTTGCTTTATAACCAGAAGCTTGTTCCTTTAAAGAACTAGCATTTTCTCCTAAACACAAAATAGATAAATCTAGGCCGAGTTTTTCAGATAATTGTTGTCCTGCAACAACTGCCTCTTGACTAAAAGCATGGATATTACCTCGTTGATTTTCTAGTACAACAAGTATCATCAGATAACCTTTAAAGTGTTTTTTAATATATCGACCATTCTTGAAACAATGCTATCTACATCGCCTTCAATTTTTTCAGTAACTTTCTCAGTTTTTGGAACAAATAATTGAACAAATTTTTGCTTACTATCATTGATTAATCTTGCATCAAGAGACTTGACTTCTTTTCGTTTAGCACCCATAATCCCTTTTAAAGATGGATACCTAGGTTCATTAATTCCAGATTGAATGGAAATACTGGCTGGAAATGGTAAAGTAATCCATTGAAACCACCCCGACTCTAATTCACGTTTTACTTTAATTTTTCCATCTTCCATTTTTGTCTCAATCCCAAGAGTCGCAGTAGACATGTTGAGCAATTCTCCAATCAATACTCCTGTTTGTCCTGATCCTAAATCATCCGATTGAAGGCCTGATAGAATTAAATCAAAGGATTCTTCTTTAATATGTTCAGAAAAAATCTTTGCAATAGACAAGGGATCTGTTTCAGAAATATCATTCTTAATAAAAATTCCTCTATCAGCTCCTTTTGCCAAACCATCTTTTAATACTTTTGATGTATTGGATTCACTCCCCATTATTACGATTACAACTTCACTATCATCATTTAATTGTTCTTTGATTTGAAGAGCTTCTTCTAAAGCATAAGAATCACTTTCATTGACGACAAAATTGACAACTGATTCATCAATCCATCTTTCAGATGAATCAATTCGAATGCTAGATTCATAACTTGGAATTGCTTTAGTTAATACAGCTATTTTCATACTATTTATTTGATACTACTTATCTTAAAAAAACCGACTCATCAGTCGATTAATCAATATTAATCCTATTCGTCAAATGAAGCAAAACAAAAAAAATGAGTGAGAGATGTAAAAACAGGCTATAAAGGAAAGTTGATAGCGGGGGAATTCTTTCAATCTTTCAAGATTTTATAGCCTGAAAAAATCTTGGTTCTATCAATTTAGTACGAACTGTAATGAATTGTAAAGTAAAATCGCTTGTTTTACTCTGAATCTTCGGTAGCAAATTTAGTCCAATCACTCGAAAGAGCAGACTCATCAATAGAAGTTTCAGAGACAGCAGTAGGCTTGCCTAAACGGTTATCATCTTCATAAATATTTAAACTATCTTTTTTAACTTCATATTTATCTAAATCTAGTTCTTCGTCCTGACTGTCTAAACTTTCTTTATCTTGATTATATAAATCTAAGTCAAAGAAATCTAAATTTTCAACATGTCCATTTTCCATAAGATATTCAAGAAATGGTAAAAATGCTCTTTGCTTTAGATTTGTTTTACACAATGGGCACTTAAGTTTAGGCCCAATATCAGAAACCCTTATCTCTTCATCACAACAAGGACTCAAGATTTCATCTATTTGACCCAAATTATTTTGTACATCACTCATAAGGGTGAAGATATTAGTTGTTAATCAGGTAGTCAACAAGTTTTGTAAATATTATGTAGCTTGTCTTTTTCAGTCTCTGAAAGAGATTTTTCTCTTCTTAACATTGCTTTTTCAGCAGTAGTACAGAAATCATCAAATGATATTTTTTGAATTTTTCCCTTATAATAAAGAGAAAATGGGGGAATATAACGTGGAGGGAAAGATTGAGAAACAACATTAGAACCCATACCAATTACTGTTCCTGTATTTAAATTAGTTCCAATTGCTGTTTTCACATGATCTCCAATGATTGATCCAAAAAAGATAGATCCAGTATCAATAAGTTCTCCATTCCACTTGATACTAACATTAGAGTAGTTATTTTTTAGATTACTGGTAGTAGTACCTGCCCCTAGATTTACCCAGGAACCAACAAAACTATGTCCTAAAAATCCATGGTGAGCTTTGTTTGAATATGGTTGGAATATAGAAGAATGTATTTCTCCAGAAATTTTACAATGATGGTTGATAATAGAATTTGCAATCCTAGAATGAGATTTAATAAGACAATCTTTGCCAATAAATAGAGGACCATTCAGAATAGTAAATGGCTCAATTATCACATTTTCACCTATAATTACAGGACCATTATTATCATTAATTATCACATGTTCAAAATTTTTAAAAGAACTTGGAATATCCTTAAATATTTTGGAAATATTAGCAATTAGATCCCAAGGATGTCCTATATCATTAACAGATGATACAGGTTTATCTAATAAAACAATTTCTGATATAATATTTTTCATTTTTTTATAAACTTCCCAATCATATCAAATGTTCCATTTAAATCTTTTTGATAATTTTGGTCTAATATAACATTATAATATTTTTTTGAATTATCATAATTAAAACCCATTCTTACTTCAGATTGACAGGCTCTCACTAAAAATGAAGAAAATGGACTAAATTCAATATTTAAATCAACTATATTTTGGTAATTAGACTTTCTTATCTTTTTAATAAACCATGGTGTAGGCAATCCTAATGAATCAATATCTGTATAAGAAAATAATTCAGAAAAATTTTTAAGATCATCAGAATAAAAATTCACTAACGAATCTCTTAAGAGAAAACTAATATTATTATTCTTTTTCTGTTCGATTCTATCTAGAAGAAGTTGTGCAAAATCAAATGCAATATCACTATCGGGTAAAATGACCAAAACCGAACCAGATTGTTTTTTTGAATACCGATAAGTTATAGAACTATTTTCAAAATATTTTTTACATTTTAACCAATAAATAATTTTTTGAATTTGAGAATATTCCATATTTCTAATTTTAAGATTAAATTAGCTTATTATGTCCAAAAAAAAGATAGGTAATTTCCCATTTACAAAAGGTATCTATAAAGATATGTATCGTACAAAACTTTGGACGATGAGACAGTATGCAGGGTTTTCATCTGTTCAAGAATCTAATAGTCGCTTTTTATCCTTACTAAACAGTGGTGTCAGTGGACTATCTGTAGCTTTTGACCTACCAACGCAAATTGGCTATGATTCTGATCATGAGATATCTTATGGTGAGATTGGAAAATCTGGTGTACCCATTTCTACAATTGATGACATGAAATTATTGTTTAATGAAATAAATTTAGAACAGGTCTCTGTTTCGATGACAATTAATGCAACTGCCCCAATTTTATTAGCATTTTATGTAGCATTAGCAGAAGAAAAAGGATATGAGCTCTCAAATTTGAAGGGCACAATCCAAAATGATATTCTTAAGGAATATATTGCGAGAGGAACATATATCTTCCCAATCAATCCATCATTGAGACTGAGCAGTGATATATTTGAATATTGTCAATCTACATTACCTAAATGGAATTCAATATCAGTTTCAGGATATCATATAAGAGAAGCAGGAAGTACCGCTGTTCAAGAATTAGCATTTACATTTGCAAATGCAATAACGTATATCAATACTGCAAAAAAACATGGAGTTGATATAAAAAAATTAACAACACAAATGTCATTTTTTTTCAATTCCCATCGAGATTTTTTTGAAGAAGTATCAAAATTCAGAGCAGCAAGAGAAATTTGGGCAACAATAGTGAAAGAAAGATTCAAAATAGAAGATTCTATATCTCAATTATGTCGATTCCATGTACAAACTGGGGGATCTACATTAACAGCACAACAAATCGAGAATAACACAGTAAGAACTACATTACAAGCACTTGCCGCAGTATTAGGAGGAGCACAGTCAATCCATACCAATGGTAAAGATGAAGCTATCAGTCTTCCATCAGAAAAAAATGCTCTAGCAGCCTTAAGAATACAACAAATTATTGCATACGAAACTAATATCCCAAACTTTGTAGATCCGATAGGAGATAGTGATGTAATAAATACCAGAACAAAAGAAATTGTAAAGGAAGTTCTGGAAAAAATTGACGATATATCTAATAAAGGAGGAATGGAAAAACTGATTGAAACAGGAGAAATAGAAAAAGAAATTGCAGATTCTTCAATCCAATTTCAAAATAATTTAGACAGTAAAGAAGAAATTCTTATAGGGGTTAACCAGTTTATTGACAATAATGAAGAAAATCTAATCAATATAGAAAGTCAAAAAGATAATAATAAAAAGAGAGTAGATCTTATTACTCAGTTTAAAGAAGGTCGAGATCATAAAAAAGTTTCTAATGCACTATCTAAATTAGAAGAAAAAGCAAAATCAGATGAAAACTTAATTCCATATATTGTGAGTTGTGCAAAAAATAAATGCACTCTTGGTGAGATTTCAGATACTTTAAGAAAAGTCTTTGGAGAATATTCCTAATTAAAAAAAACAGGAACATTGAATTAAAAAATTAATAATATTATTATAGACATGGACAAAGAATTGAAAAAATCGAGGAATACAATGAAAATAAAAGAATTTGTTTTATTGCTAAGCACACTTTTGATTATAAATTGTGCTGGCACTGCTCCTAGTGTAGGAGAAGAAATGAGCAGCCAAGAATCCACTGAATCTGATACGAGAGTTGTTGAAGAAGAGGTTAAAGTAGAAACATTTACTGTTCAAGAACCTGAAGCTCCACCACTTCCAGTTACTGTTTTTGAACCATATATGATTAAAAGGGGTGATTATTTAATTAAAATTGCTTCTAGAGAATATGGAGATTCTTCAATGTGGAGAGAAATTTATGAATGGAATAAAGAAGAAATTGGATCTGATCCAAATAAAATTTATCCTTATAATTTTTTATCATTACAAAGAGAGGCCAGTAAAGCAAAGAATTGTGATCTAGAATTTTTTGACTATCAAATACAATCTGGTGATACAGCATGGGGTCTTGCTGATGAAATATATGGTGATGAACTTGCATGGGTAATTATATATATGGACAATGAAAGGTTGATTAGAAATAATGATGGGGTATTACAACCAGGAACTGTTTTCAAAATGAGAAAAAAATTAGATCCGTGCTCTTAGATCTTAGTGATCATTTACTAGATACAAAAGTCATTGCATCCAAAATCTTTTATAAAAAAGAATTAGGATCAACCAATGAAAAAGCTCTCAATCTTGATAACGACAGCTATGGTATAGTTATTTGTGATAAGCAAACTTATGGAAGAGGGCGTCATGGGAGAAAATGGATCTCTACGCCGTATAAAGATTTAGCGTTTACTATTATTATACCTAAAAATTACATCATGGATGGACAATCTTTGGTTGATATTGCTTGTGAATCAATTGTTACAACTCTAAAAGAATTAAAAATATCTGGACGAATAAAATATCCAAATGATATCTATGTTGATAATAAAAAAATTTCAGGTATCCTTTGTGAACAAAAAGTAAAAGATAAGGTTATCACTCAAGTTTTAGGAATTGGGATTAATGTTAATTCAAATTTCCAAGATTTAGAACCAATTCAAGATAAACTCTATACCTCGTTATTATTGGAACTAGGGAAAGAAGTAAGTAGAGAAAAATTATTAAAAAATATAATAGAAACGATTGACCACACTATTCAAAAGCAGATTCACCTGTAATTTTTTGGCCAATAATCAATGTATGAATTTCATTGGTTCCTTCATAAGTATATACTGTTTCTAAATTCATCATATGTCTCATAACAGAATAATCATCCATAATTCCGTTTGCTCCAAGTATTTCCCTAGATAATTTTGCACATTCTCTTGCCATCGCAACATTATTCTTTTTTCCAAGAGAAATATGTGAGAAATCAACTTCATTAGTATCTTTTAATCTCCCAATTTGTATAGCAAGTAGCTGAGCTTTTGAAATTTCTTGAATCATATATGCCAATTTTTGTTGAGTTAATTGAAATTGAGCAATCGGCTTAGAAAATTGTTTACGTTCTTTACTATAATTTAATGCAACCTCATAGCAATCAACAGCTGCGCCAATTGTACCCCATACAATAGAATATCTTGCTTGATTTAAACACGATAAAGGGCCTTTTAGTCCTTCGATATTTGGCAATCGATTGCTATCAGGAATACAAACATCTTTCATCAATAATTCCGATGTAATTGATGCTCGAAGACTCATTTTACCATGAATATCAGAACTTGAAAATCCTTCTGTTCCCTTTTCTATTAGAAAACCACGAATGATATTTTCTTCGTCTTTTGCCCATACAACCGCTACATCTGCTATTGAACCATTAGTAATCCACATTTTTGATCCATTAATAACCCAATTATCTCCATCTTTTTTTGCTCTTGTAAGCATACCCCCAGGATCAGAACCATGATTAGATTCTGTTAATCCAAAACATCCAATTGCTTCTCCAGAAGCTAATTTTGGTAACCATTTTTTCTTTTGTTCATCAGTGCCATATTGAAAGATAGGATACATAACAAGACCGCTTTGCACACTACAAAGAGAACGTAAACCAGAATCACCTTTTTCAAGTTCATGCATAACAAGACCGTAAGCAATATTGCTAATCTTATTACCGCCAAACTCTTTTGGAAGCGTAGAACCAAAAAACCCTAACTCTCCCATCTCAGGGATTAAATCGGTTGGGAATGTGCCTTTATCATAATATTCATTTACAATCGGAAGAAATTTTTTCTGAACGAAAGTATTTGCAGTCTTTTGTATCAATAATTCTTCATCATTGAGAAGCGAAGTAATGTTACAAAAATCTGGACCAATATATTTCATGTTAGTTAATCAAATTTTTCAATTTATTTTGGAACTCTCTCAATTCTCTTACATTACCTTTTTTTAAGGTTTCAGTTTTCCATTTTGCATTAAAGATAGATTCATTATCATCACCACCATTTTTTACATATAATGGATACAAATCTTTCTTTGCACGAGCTTTATTCTTATTAAGAGTGTAAACAATACGATAGACAACATCATCATAAATATCATTCCACAGTCTTTCAGGTAATTTTTGTTTAAAAATGTCTTGTTCAAAAGATGAAAGATAAAAACCTGATAAATTATAATCCTCAAATGCTTGATATGCAATTGGAGTAACTTGTTTAACAAATTCTGCCATTGCTTCTGCATAAACGCGAATCTCATACTGAGCATGACTATCCATTCTAAGGCTTAAAAATTTTAGTGTATTATTCAAATCATTTTTCCAATACCATTCTGTATATAGATTAACTGGTAAAACCGCACGAGCCAATTCTCTAGCTATCCCTTTTTCATTCATCTCTTCATACATCTTGTATGATAAAGAAGAAATTTTTTCAAAATTATCAATCACTAATTTTGAATCTTTTTTACTTAATATCACACCACGACCTTGTTTATTTAATGCACTTTGTGTAGATATATTTTTTGGATTTGGAATATAAAATTCATCCCTAGCTTCTGAATATCTCAAGCTATATTCATTAATATTGGCAGTTCTATGTCTGACCCATTGTCTAGCAACAAAAATAGGCATTTTACAATGAAATTTAAATTCAACCATCTCAAATGGAGTAGTATGCCTATGTCTCATTAGATATCTAATTAAACCAGTATCTTGGGAAACTTTCTTTGTTCCTTTGCCATAGCTAACTCTAGCCGCTTGAACAATTGAATCATCTCCACCCATTGAATCTACAAGACGGACAAACCCTTGATCTAAACATTTAATTACATTTTTTGAAGAATTAGCCATATCCTAATATAATAAATCTGATACCATATCAAATAATTTAAAATTTGTAGCAATTATTGGGTCTGTCACAAGGGTTTTCTTTTGATTGTAATTAATATTTTCACCATTAATTGTCTTCATAGTGCCGCCAGCTTCACGAACTATACAATCTCCAGCACAAATATCCCATTCATTTTTTGGTGCAACAGTTGCTGTAATATCATAAACATTGGCTGCAGCCAAACCTAATTTATATGCTATACTTCCAATCGATTTAATTGATGAAAAACTTGATTTATAATTATTCCATAAATTATTACCATACTCAGATCTACTGACTATCAACGATGCATTTTTTATATCTTGTTTATCAGAGATTTTTATTTTCATTCCATTTAAAAATGCTCCTTTATTTCTCTCTGCATAAAACATTTCTTCTGAGATAGGATTATAAATAACTCCTACAACTGGTATATTGTTCTGAACCAGAGCAATACTAATAGAAAATTCAGGAAGTTTTTTAATATATTCTTTAGTACCATCGAGTGGATCAACAATCCATGTCCGTTTTTTCTCTAATCTCTCTTCAGTATCAACAGTTTCCTCTGATAACCATCCATCATGAGGGAATTCCCCTCCTATAAAATCAGAAAGATATTTATCAGCTTCATGGTCAGCAATAGTAACAGGACTGTCTTCACTTTTATATTCAATATTTTTGTCATCAACATTTAAATGTTTGATTAAAATCTTGCCGGCATTTCTTGCTGCAACCTTAGCAGCTATTAATTCTTCATTAAACATAATTGTTCAGATTATATGTATTTTAAAGTTAAAAATCGTTAAATTACTTGCGAAATTGAGGGCAGAATTTAAAAGTTATTATTTTTGTTTTTTAAATTTAGAATTTATAAAGATTTTTTATTCCTAATTATTCTCTCCTCATTTCACTAAAAGTTAAATAGTTGCTCTACGTTTAAGAGTAAAGATAGAGGCTATAAAAATGAAAAAAGAAATTTACATTAGTGAAGGCATTGGGGAGACTCGAATAGCCGTTAAAGAAAATGGAAAACTTGCTGAAATACATGTTGATAAACAATCAAGAGAGAGAACTGTAGGCAATATCTATAAAGGGGTAGTAGAAAACGTTATCCCTGGTATGCAAGCTGCGTTTGTCAATATTGGAAAAGGGAATAATGCATTCTTACCTTTTTCAGAAATATCAGATTCAGAATTGATTGCAGATTCAAAAAATTCTAAAGAGATTAATGTCCTCCTAAATCCAGGTCAAGAAATTGTCGTTCAAGTCATCAAAGAACCATTCGATAATAAAGGGGCTCGTATTACAACAGATCTTTCGATTGCTGGACGTTTTATTGTCCTTGTGCCGAATTCAAAATATGTTGGAGTATCAAAAAAAATGAGGGACAAATACGAAAGAAGAAGATTAAAGAAAATAGCTTTTGATATTAAAAAACATGGATTAGGAATCATTATCCGAACTGTGGCAGAGGGAAAAACTGAAAAACAAATACAAAATGATTATAATAATCTAGAAAAAAAATATAACCAACTAATGAATTTGGCAAAAGAAAGTAAGGCACCTACATTAATTCACAACGATTTAGAAATGACATCAAGTGTTCTGCGAGATTTAATAAGCGACAAAGTAGAAAAAATTGTTGTTGATTCTAAAGAAAACTTCAAAAAAGTACAAAAAATTATTAAAGAAGACTCTCTAGAAATATCAGATTCTCTTGAACATTATAAAAAAAGAGTTCCCTTGTTCAAACAAGAAGGGATTGAAGATGAATTAGTCAAACTACTGAGAAATAAAGTTTGGCTTAAAAGCGGCGCATATTTAATTATTGAAAGAACTGAAGCAATGGTAGTAGTTGATGTTAATAGTGGAAAATTTGTTGGCAAGAAAAAACATGAAGATAATTCTCTAAAGATTAACCTGGAAGCAGCAAAAGAAATCACAAAACAACTTAGATTGAGACATTTATCTGGTTTAATTTTGATTGATTTTATTGATATGACTTCTGCTGAAAATAGAAAGAAAATATACCTTGAAATGAAGAAAGAGTTAAAAAAAGGTCGTGCTAAAGTAGCAGTATCGGAAATTTCTGAATTTGGTGTTCTTGAGATGACTAGAGAAAGAACTGGCTTAAGCATTGTAGATAATTTAACAGAATCTTGTGATAGTTGTAGAGGTATAGGAAGAATTATATCAAAGGATACTCTTTTAACAAGAATTGATTATTGGTTACGTGATTATAAACAAAAAAATAAAGATTTGAGATTAAAATTATATTTAAATCCAGAAATTGCTCACTATTTAAAGAAAGAGCAGAAGAAAGCGTATATTAGTCTTATGTGGCAGAATTTTGTTTATCTAAAAGTTATAGAGGATGTACAAACCCCAAAAAATCAGTTTAAATTCACAAAAATGAATGATACAAAGGATATTACAACTGAAATAGGTACTTGAAAGGGAATAAATTAGCTATTAAGTTCGCACGCTATGATTGCAATTGTAGAAATATATGGAAAACAATATAAGGTTTCTAAGGGTGATACTGTTGTGGTTGATTCCAAAATTGACTTAGAAACAGGTAAGATTGTAAAATTTGATAATATTAAAGCAGTATTAGACAAAAATACTAATATCTTTAATCCGAAAGAATTAAGCAGTTATAAAGTCAGTGCTAAAGTTGTTGATCATACAAGAGCTGATAAAGTGCTTGTAATCAAGAAAAAAAGAAGAAAAGGTTATCAAAGAAAAAATGGTCATAGACAAGACTTAACTATGATTCAAATTCAATCAATCACCGGTACGAAAAAGAAAGCTGCGAGCGCTACAAAAAAGAAAGCTGCTGCAAGCGTTAAAAAGAAGAAATAAAGAGGTAGATATATGGCTCATAAAAAAGGACAAGGAAGTTCAAGAAATGGAAGAGATTCTGTATCAAAAAGACTCGGTATTAAAACTACTGATGGCCAAGCAATTCTATCTGGAAGTATCATTGTTAAACAAAGAGGCACAAAATATCATCCTGGACGTAATGTAAAAAGATCAAATGATGATTCTTTATTTGCAACATCTAATGGAATTGTAAAGTTTAGCAAAAAAGGTAAAAATACCTTTGTAAGCGTAATTGACAAGAATTAAAAATGCCAAGGAAAAAAATAGCACTAATCGGGGGTGGACAAGTTGGTGGTAATATTGCCCTTCTAGTAGCTCAAAAAGAATTAGGAGATATTGCTATTATTGATATTCCTGAAGCTGAAAATTTTGTAAAAGGGAAAGCATTAGATATATCTCAACTCCTTCCTCATGATGGATTTGATTGTAAACTAAGTGGATCATCAGATTTTAAAACAATAAAAAATTCTGATGTAGTTGTTATTACTGCAGGATTTCCTAGACAACCTGGTATGAATCGAGAAGATTTACTTAACAAAAACTTATCTATTATGACAAATGTAGCTAATGAAGTAAAAACACATGCTCCAGATGCATTTGTTATCGTTGTATCAAATCCTCTAGATGCTATGGTGTATTCATTTTATAAAGTTTCAGGATTTAAAAAGAACAAAGTTGTTGGTATGGCAGGAGCACTTGATAGTGCAAGATTTAGGTCTTTTATCGCAGAAGAAACAAATCTTTCTTCTCAAGACGTTACTTGTATGGTTCTTGGTGGACATGGAGACACTATGGTACCAGTAAGTCGATTGGCCAACGTTGGTGGAGTACCTTTAACTTCATTATTGAATGAAGAAAAAATTAATGAAATCGAAGAACGAACAAGATTGGGTGGCGGTGAAATAGTCAAACTTCTTGGCAAGGGATCTGCATTTTATGCTCCTGCACAATCTGCAGTAGAAATGATTGAAAGTTTTATTAGAGATAAAAAACGTGTTATTCCTTGTGCTTCACTATGCGAAGGTGAATTTGGAATCAATGGATACTTTATCGGGGTACCAACCGTTATTGGTTGTGATGGCGTAGAAAGAATTCTCACATTTGAACTAAATAGTGAAGAAAAAAATGCTCTCGATAATACGCTTACCGAAGTTAAAAAAACAGTCCAAGAAACTGGTTTATAATAATTTGAAAAAAATTATTTTTTTACTATTCTTATGCTTCTCATATAGCCTGAATGGACAATCTAATCTGCTTATTAAAGAAGAGATAAATGGATCGTTCTCACAAGGCACAATGAATGGAGCAATCGATAGATACTTTTCTGACGATACTTATTATTTAAGAAGTAATTTTAATATTAAAATATTTCGCTTAATTAATATCAAAAGAGAAGAAGGATATATTGTATCATTGAAAGATTCTACAATTACAAGAATAAATCATAGAAAAAAGAAATTTGTAACATATACAGTGTCAAAATTTTTAGAAGATATAGGAGATGAAAACCGCGGGGGACCACCAGACAATGATGAAGATGAAACAGATGATTTGGATGTGGTATTTAGCATCGCAGAGGAAATTGAAATCGTCAATAATTTTGAAACAAAAAAAGCTACCATAACAGTAGAAGGTGAAGAAGAAATAGAACTATTCTTATGGTTTACAGAAAAAACTTTAAACTCCCCAATCGTTGGCTCAACTCTTAAAAAATTAGAGAATCTTTTTGGAGGAACAATCCCACCAAATCTAGGTTTCGAACAAATACCTATTCCATTTGAAAAAGGTGGAATTAATAAAGATGCTCTTATTGTTAAATATCAAACTACTGTAGAAGATGGAACTTTTAACTATGTTCTATTCAAATATTCTAAGAATGATTTATTGCCAGATATATTTCAAATTCCAAAAGAATATAAAAAGGTAAAAAAACTATAAGGATTCAATATTCCTTTTTAATCCGTTATACTTCGTTCTTTTGACGGCAGAATTAGAAAAACCAGACTTGAAGTTATCTTGATTTAGATTTTTCCAATCTTTTTTAAAAAATTGTACTAGTGATTCTCTTGGTTCAAATTGTTGATCTTCTTTCACTTGCTCAAATTTAATATTCCATGGACACACTTCTTGACAAATATCACATCCATAAATCCATTGATGTAAGTTCACATCTTCAAAGTCTCCTCTATATTCGATTGTGAGGTAAGATATGCATTTATTGGAATCTATTTTATATTCTGTCAAAGCATTTGTTGGACATGCATCTATACATGCCGTACATGTACCACATAGATCTTCACTAAAAGGAATATCATACTCCATTTCTTGATCAATAAGTATTTCTGCCAAAAATATCCAACTTCCTAAATCTTTGGTAAGAAGATTTGTATTTTTCCCTTGCCATCCAATACCTGCTTTTTCTGCCCATTTTTTCTCCATAATCGGTGCAGTGTCTACACAAACCAAGGTTTTAATAGATAAATCATAATCGGAAATTGTATCTTTGATAAGATGGAGCTTGTCTTTAATGACTTTATGATAATCATCGCCCCATGCATAATTACTAAATTTGATATCTGAATTACAATTTTTTGAAAACTCAGAACTTCTCTTTGTAAAATAATTAAATGCTAATGAAATCACAGTTTTTACTTCAGGAAAATAATTAAATATATTCTTTCGTTCTTCTTTTCTTGATTCCATCCACTTCATTGTACCATGATAATTTGATTTGATCCATTCATCAAAATAATTATTAGGATCAACCTGCTGAGAAGGGTTAGCAAAACCAATTTTATCGAATCCTAATTGAAGTGCTTTTTTTGTAATAATATCTTTAAGATTTTTTTCTGTCATTCTTTTCAAGAATTTTAATCATTTCTTTATACATTGCTTCCTCTCTTTTATATGGAGGCAATAATTTAATTCCTTTTTTAAATACCACTAGAGCATCATCAGATTTACCTAACTTCTGATACGTTTTTCCGAGCCAATAATAGGTACCTATATATTCTGGTTCTAATGCAATACTTGTCTTAAAATAAGACTCTGCTACTTCAAATGATCCCTCTGGAGGTTCTTCAAAAATGATTTGTGCTAGTTTTCGTGATACTTTTCCTAAATCTGCTAAACGATAATGCCATTGTCCCATTACATTATAGCAATATGGATCATCAGGTAATTTTTTAATTGCTTCAGTGGAATGGAAAGCAATTATTTTAGAACCTTCAATTTGAGTTCTAATATTAGCATTTTCGAGTTTTTTCCCATATGCAAGTGCATACCATTTATGAATTTCTCCATATGTTGAATCAATTTTTATAGCTTCTGTAATATAATGAAGTGATTTATCTAGATGATATGTATCCATTGCTTTGTCATACACTTTTTCTGATAATAAATGATGTGCTGCTGATAGCCGAACTAATATTTCTAAATTTTTTGGATATTCTGTATTTAATTTATTTAGAGGAATAATAGTATCTTCAAAATTTCGACTCAGAAGATTAGAATCAATTTCTTCAAAATCTTGAGAAAAAATTGCACTTATTAATAAAAAAAATAGTGCAAAAAAAGAAAAATAATTCACTTTATGGATAAAATCTAAAATAAGATGGTTTATGATCTGAAAGTTTATCATCAATATCATATGCTGACATACCAGTTTCAGTAAGCATATCAATTATTCCAGAATCAGAAACAGATTCAAACTGAAAGAGTGGTTGACTAATTATTACATGATCAAGATGGGAAGGAGCATATGAACTTCTCCACCCTTGCCATGACCAAGTAGAATTACTTTGGTAGAAAACATGTTCGTCTGCCATTTTGAAATAATTAGAATTAAGATCAGGATCTGTTAATGGAGAAATTGAAGGATTTGATATAGATTGTTCACCAATATTGTTAAAATCTCCTGCAATCATTACATAATCACTCGCTCTCTGATTAATAACATAATCTCTAAGAAGCGTACTTGCATAATGTCTTCTTGTCGTTTCAGAGCTTTTATTGGAAATATCTAAAGTATTATCACCACAGCATTTGTAATGAATATCAATAAGATAGAGATTAACTGATTTAGTGCCATTCGTCCAAGTGACAAAATTTTCCATGGGAGGTCTGCTTGCAAATTGATATTTGGCATTATTAGTAGGATCATCATCATTATCATTATAGTTTGCCGTATCAGACCACAATTCATTGCTATAATTGAAGTTCACTATGCCACAAGCAGAACAATCTGAATTTGCACTTTTATATACTAATGCAAAATGCATATTACTTGTCTCACCAGAAATAACATATGAATACTCTGGCATTGAGTTGACCATATTGATTAATGTATTTTTATCAATAATTTCTTGAAATAAATAAATATCAGCATTCCAAGTTTCAAGTAAACTTTTAACATAATTTGGAGTAGTAC